>Ga0214543_1001149_pt1 | contig 49834 bp, 14 predicted proteins | sample CNSS2metaG_FD_160094 | JGI IMG/M metagenome (GOLD analysis project Ga0214543, IMG submission 160094) | Root nodule microbial communities from cowpea collected in UCLA plant growth center, Los Angeles, California, USA - CNSS2 | ecosystem: Host-associated > Plants > Roots > Nodule | place: USA... | reverse complement strand
ATTCAAGAAGTTAATGAAAATGAAGAGTTTAAAAAAATTAGGAAAAGTGAGAAAATAGATTTCAAGAAAAAGATTTTAAAAACTTTAAGAGAAGAACTCAATACGATGAGTAAAATTTTGCAAAAAAACATTTCAAGAACATAATTCAATATTTGAAAAGGATCAAGAATTAAAGATTTGAAAAGGATCAAGAAATTGATAAAAACTTTAAAAAGAATTGAAAAACTTTAAGAAAATAAAATTCAAGAAAAGAAAACTAAGTAAAGAAAGTGTAAAAATAAGTAATTAAGGAACTTAATGAAAATAAAGAGTTTCAAAAAATTAGGAAAAGTGAGAAAATAGATTTCAAGAAAAAGATTTTAAAAACTTTAAGAGAAGAACTCAATATGATGAGTAAAATTTTGCAAAAACCATTTCAAGAACATAATTAAAGATTTGAAAAAGATCAAGAAGTTGATAAAAACTTTAAAAAGAATTGAAAAAGTTTAAGAAAATAAAATTCAAGAAAAGAAAACTAAGTAAAGAAAGTGTAAAAATAAGTAATTCAAGAAGTTAATGAAAATGAAGAGTTGAAAAAAATTAGGAAAAGTGAGAAAATAGATTTCAAGAAAAAGAGTTTAAAAACTTTAGGAGAAGAATTCAATATGATGAGTAAAATTTTGCAAAAACCATTTCAGGAACATAATTAAAGATTTGAAAAGGATCAAGAAGTTGATAAAAACTTTAAAAAGAATTGAAAAAGTTCAAGAAAAGAAAACTAAGTAAAGAAAGTGTAAAAATAAGTAATTCAAGAAGTTAATGAAAATGAAGAGTTTAAAAAAATTAGGAGAAGTGAGAAAATAGATTTCAAGAAAATTATTTTAAAATCTTTAAGAGAAGAACTCAGTATGATGAGTAAAATTTTACAAAAACCATTTCAAGAACATAATTAAAGATTTGAAAAGGATTAAGAAGTTGATAAAAACTTTAAAAAAAATTCAAAAAGTAAGAAAATAAATTTCAAGAAAAGAAAACTAAGTAAAAAAAGTGTCAAAATTAGTAATTCAAGAAGTTAATGAAAATGAAGAGTTTAAAAAAATTAGGAAAAGTGAGAAAATAGATTTCAAGAAAAAGTTTTTAAAAACTTTAAGAGAAGAACTCAATATGATGAGTAAAATTTTGCAAAAATCATTTTAAGAACATAAGTAAATATTTGAAAAGGTTCAAGAACTTGATAAAATCTTTAAAAAGAATTGAAAAATTTTAAGAAAATAAAATTCAAGAAAAGAAAACTAAGTAAAGAAAGTGTAAAAATAAGTAATTGAAGAAGTTAATGAAAATGAAGAGTTTATAAAAATTAGGAATAGTGAGAAAATAGATTTCAAGAAAAAGATTTTAAAAACTTTAGGAGAAGAACTCAATATGATGAGTAAAATTTTGCAAAAACGATTTCAAGAACATAATTAAAGATTTGAAAAGGATCAAGAAGTTGATAAAAACTTTAAAAAGAATTGAAAAAGTATAAGAAAATAAAATTCAAGAAAAGAAAACTAAGTAAAGAAAGTGTAAAAATAAGTAATTCAAGAACTTAATGAAAATGAAGAGTTTAAAAAAATTAGGAAAAGTGAGAAAATAGATTTTAAGAAAAAGATTTTAAAAACTTTAAGAGAAGAACTCAATATGATGAGTAAAATTTTGCAAAAACCATTTCAAGAACATAATTAAAGATTTGAAAAGGATCAAGAAGTTGATAAAAACTTTAAAAAGAATTGAAAAAGTTCAAGAAAAGAAAACTAAGAAAGAAAGTGTAAAAATAAGTAATTCAAGATGTTAATGAAAATGAAGAGTTTAAAGAAATTAGGAAAAGTTAGAAAATAGATTTCAAGAAAAAGATTTTAAAAACTTTAAGAGAAGAACTCAATATGATGAGTAAAATTTTGCAAAAACATTTTCAAGAACATAGTTAAATATTTGAAAAGGATTAAGAAGCTGATAAAAACTTTAAAAATGAATTCAAAAAGTTTAAGAAAATAAAATTCAAGAAAAGAAAACTAAGTAAAGAAAGTGTAAAAATAAGTAATTCAAGAAGTTAATGAAAATGAAGAATTTAAAAAAATTAGGAAAAGTGAGAAAATAGAATTCAAGAAAAAAATTTAAAAAACTTTAAGAGAAGAACTCAATATGATGACTAAAATATTGGAAAAACCATTTCAAGAACATAGTTAAAGATTTGAAAATGATCAACAATTAAAGATTTGAAAAGGATCAAGAAGCTGATAAAAACTTTAAAAAAGAATTCAAAAAGTTTAAGAAAATAAAATTCAAGAAAAGAAAACTAAGTAAAGAAAGTGTAAAAATAAGTAATTCAAGAATTTAATGAAAATGACGAGTTGAAAAAAATTAGAAAAAGTGACAAAATAGATATCAAGAAAAAGATTTTAAAAATTTTAAAAGAATAACCCAATATGAAGAGTAAAATATTGCAAAAACCATTTCAAGAAAATGATTATAGATTTTAAAAGGAGCAAGAAGTTGATAAAAACTTTAAAAAGTTTAAGAAAATAAAATTTAAGAAAACAAAAGTAATGCAATTGTAAAAATAAGTAATTCAAGAAGTTAATGAAAATGAAGAGTTTAAAAAAATTAGGAAAAGTGAGAAAATAGATTTCAAGAAAAAGATTTTAAAAACTTGAATAGAAGAACTCAATATGATAAGTAAATTTTGCAAAAACCATTCAAGAACATAACTGAACATTTGAAAAGGATCAAGAAGTTGGTAAAAACTTTAAAAAGAATTGAAAAAGTTTACGAAAATAAAATTGAAGAAAAAAAACCAACGTAAAGAAAGTGTAAAAATAAGTAATTCAAGAAGTTAACTAAAATGAAGACCTTAAAAAAATTAGCAAAAGTGAAAAAATAGATTTCAAGAAAAATCTTTTAAAAACTTTAAGAGAAGAACTCGATATGATGAGTAAAATTTTGCAAAAACCATTTCAAGAACATAATTAAAGATTGGAAAAGGATCAATAAGTAGATAAAAACTTTAAAAAGAATTGAAAAAGTTTAAGAAAATAAAATTCCAGAAAAGTAAACTAAGTAAAGAAAGTGTAAAAATAAGTAAATCAAGAAGTTAAAGAAAATGAAAAGTTTTAAAAAATTAGGAAAAATTTGAGAATAAATTTCAAGAAAAAGATTTTAAAAACTTGAATAGAAGAACTCAATATGATGTGTAAAATTTTGCAAAAATCATTTCAAGAACATAACTCAACATTTGAAAAGGATCAAGAAGTTGATAAAAACTTTATAAGGAATTTAAAAAGTTTAAGAAAATAAAATTGAAGAAAAGAAAACTAAGTAAAGAAAGTCTAAAAATGAGTAATTCAGGAAGTTAATGAAAATTAATAGTTTAAAAAAATTAGGAAAAGTGAGAAAATAGATTTCAAGAAAAAGAATTTAAAAACATTAAGAGAAGAACTCAATATTATGAGTAACATATTGCAAAAACCATTTCAAGAACATAATTAAAGATTTGAAAAGGATCAAAAAGTTGATAAAAACTTAAAAAAGAATTGAAAAAGTTTAAGAAAATAAAATTCCAGAAAAGTAAACTAAGTAAAGAAAGTGTAAAAATAAGTAAATCAAGAAGTTAAAGAAAATGAAAACTTTTAAAAAATTAGGAAAAGTTTGAGAATAAATTTCAAGAAAAAGATTTTAAAACTTGAATAGAAGAACTCAATATGATGAGTAAAATTTTGCAAAAACCATTTCAAGAACATAACTCAACATTTGAAAAGGATCAAGAAGTTGATAAAAACTTTAAAAAAGAATTCAAAAAGTTTAAAAAAATAAAATTGAAGAAAAGAAAACTAAGTAAAGAAAGTGTAAAAATAACTAATTCAAGAAGTTAAAGGAAAATGAAGAGTTTAAAAAAATTGGGAAAAGTGATAAAATAAATTTCAAGAAAAAGATTTTAAAAACTTTAAGAGAAGAACTCAATATGATGAGTAAAATTTTGCAAAAACCATTTCAAGAACGTAATTAAAGATTTGAAAAGGATCAAGAAGTTGATAAAAACTTTAAAAAGAATTGAAAAGGTTTAAGAAAATAAAATTGAAGAAAAGAAAACTAAGTAAAGAAAATGTAAAAATAAGTAATTCAAGAAGTTTTAGCATAAGTTATATCCTGCAAATATTGAAAAAGTCAATTATCAGCAGCACAATATTCACACAGAACGTTGTTAATGCTATAAAATTTCTAAGAAAAAAATAAAATATTCATTTTGAGTGAATATTCTTGAATGCTAAAGATACGTATTTTTCTATTACAATTTAGTGTTAAAAAGATATATACAAAGATAGTTATATCTAATACATTACAATTCAAAGAAGGGTAATTAAAATATCTCAATTTTATGAGATAGAGTGAACCAAAGCTACTTGCAAAACAACAAAACAGAATCAGTGATAAGACTCTAGACTTTGTCTTGCAACTTATCATTGTAGGTGATAACATCTATAATAATTGTTCCTCTGTTCATCTAAAACAAAATTTAGAATCTTTAATGAGGACTTAGGTAGTTACATTTGTGATGACAGGGAATCATACCTCTATAGTTTACTCTGACAGTCATGTTGATACGCTAGTACCAATGTATCGTTATCTTTGTTAACAGGCAGCCTAACATTGTGTTATGACATTAACAACAATAACAACAATTTTGTCTCAAAGATCACAAAATATTTTTCACTTCTATTATCAACATTAACATAAAAGTCATGGTTAACCTTCTATCACCAGTGGAGGTTGCAATTGCCATTGTTAATGAAGGATACTATTACTTTCATCTTTATACCCATTACAGCATCTTGAGTTGCCTATCTCATCATTATTTTATAGGTTTAACTTTGAGAAGCAAAAATAATAGTCAATAGAATTTGAAATTATAAGATAGAAATATGAAGAAGATAAATTGGAAATAATTGTCATAAAAAAATAATGTTGAAAATCCAAGATATACCGCCACAACAATTCATGCTTGTCAGAGACATTTTTTAGAGCACCTGGTTTTGAATCTTCAACTCAAGTGACTTGTTGCCTTTTTCTATTACATCAAATGCAACATTTGGGTTTGCAATTGAATTAACTAAAGAAACACACTCCTCCTGCAATTGAGTTGAAAAACAGAGCATGCAAGATCAAAATAGCTTGAATAAAATAGTTTTTGATTCAACATCAAAACCAAAGCTCTCATATTATGTAATTTAGAAGAAAGTAATATTTGTTATGCCTGATTGGTCAGAAATATGTTTTAATAGGCAAAGATGGCTAGAATAAATACTAATGATCATAATTACAAAATATAAATAAGAAAAAGATGCAAATGTACTAAAAAATATTTATGGTTGTTGAGTAGTTTAATTTTTTCCCGTGCAAGATGGATAAAAATTCTCAACACATAAAATTCAGATATAGGGCACCCATACTAATTTTCCACATAATAGTAATGAGTTCCTTTCTGTAGTCCCCTCGAAAGATGATCTTAATGTATTCAGATTCTTCTCCAAGCTTCACATATGCCCCAATACTTTTAGTACACCCAAGCAACTGCAATAACCAAAATTATGAAGAACTCGTTAAAACCAAAAGATAAAGTTTAAACAACACACCACGATTGAATTAAAATAAAATCATGTCAAAATAAAATATGAAAAAGGAGTATGAAGTACACTAAAACAAAACACGGTAAAAAAAAGTCAAAATTTCCTAATTTTTTAATTTCAAACAAATATTGTCTTTCTTCTACAAATTTACCTCATCTGGAAAATTCCAACATTGACCACCTTTTGGATCTTGTTCATCATCATAGGATTCTTCGTATGTTCTTGTGCAGCCTTGGGATTTTCCTTGAAATCAACCAACACCTGCATAGACAGTACAAATCTAACTCTGTTAAGCATATCTGATTCTTCAATCCACAACCATAATCATCAAAGAAGTAACTAAACACACAACACTGAGATTTAAAACAAAAAATAGTAAATATGTCTTCTAAAATCAAAAGGTTTAACCTTTTCTTCAACCCACAACGATAGGTTTACGAAACAGAAAAAAAGTAGAAAAAAAGAGTATAAGAAGACCATGAAGAAGAAGAAAGAAAACTCAAGCTATTGACTTTCAACAACTACTAAAATGTACTAATCCATGGTACACCATCTTCAACACAAAAACCCTCAAAAAAATTAAACCTTTATTGAAAAAAAAGGAGCACATAAGAAACAAAAGAAAAATAAATAACACCATAAAAAAAAACATAGTAATATAGTTCACGAAATTGATATATACCTCTTGAGCAACATCTCCAAGCTTGTTTTTGTTGTCTACCTTACCTACAATGACAATCAGATCATGCAATCTTTAGCTTGATCTTTAAATTTTGGGAACTTATTACAAATGAATGCAGAATATTACTTTACCTATTGGAACATTCCTTGTTGAATCCCCTTGGAGACTTTGAGAGTTATGACCAAAAGTTAAATATAAATTACAGAGGTAAATCATTTAACAATTACAGAGGTTGTGTCTAAATATAAATTAGCATAAATGAAATAAAAATAAAAACCAAATAAACATGGAAGATGTAAAAAAATATTTTTTTTTTGAAAAATAAGACCATTGCAATACACTGCCATAAATGAACAATGCCTCAAACTCTCTCTTACTTCCACATAATTTTTCCATGGATATCTAAGCATTTAATATTGTACCATGATGTGGCTCCGATACAGCAAAACCCATATTCAATGAGAAATACGTATTAATGAGTCAAGGATTATCAATATTTTGTTGTGTAAATGAAACAGAACAAAAATAAATGATAATAATGAATCCTTTCTGCTTGTAGATTCAGCAACTGATCTTGTAACCTTTGAAAACCACATCCTCTACAACTTTGAAAAAGAAGAACAACCAAGAAGCAACTAAAAAGTTAAGAACTTTAAGAACTTTAATAAAAAGAACAAAAATTGCATTCATCAAATCAAACAATAAATCATAAAATGTACCTTTTATGTGCAATTTTAACACCCAAACACCATATCCCTAGCGTTTCAAATAGCCATAGAAAAGAAAAATCCACAGACAAATAAATGTTCAAGATTTTATTCAAAAATACATTTTAAAAAGCAAAACTTGAACCTTTTCTTCAACCCATGGTAATAGGTGTACGAAGTATAAAAAAAATTACAACAATAGCATCAACAACAACAAAACATGTTCAAGAATTTCTTCAAAAGTACCCTCTAAAAACAAAAAAAAATATTGCAAAAATTAAACCTTTCATGTCCAAATAACAAAACAGATGAACAACAGTCCAAAAAATAGCATAATAGGTATAGCATGCATAAAAAATGCCAATTATAAAAACTGAACACAAAAACAACATCTAAAACAACAAATAATGTTCAACAGTTTCTAAAAACAAAAATATCAACCTTTTCTTCGACACCCAAAACATCGGAAAAATTATATCTTTAAGCTTTATAAGAAAAAAGATGTTTTGTACCGAGTAAGAAGAAGAACAACCAAAAAAAAGAAGAAGAACATCGAAAAAAAGAAACAAACATAAATGAACAAAGTAAGAAGAAGAACAACAACAACAAAAAAATGATAAAAATACAACAAAAAATAAACTACACCGAAAACAACTTCTGCAAACCTTCAACAACAACAATGACAAAAAAATAAAAAAACACGAACAAAAAAATTTCAAACTTAGGCTACTTTGAAGAACAAAAAGAAGGAGCTTTAAAAAAAATTACAACGATCACCCAAGAAAAATAAACAGCCAAAAAAAATACTTACGTTGGTATGAAGAAGAAGAAGAAGAAGAAAGAAGATGCAATGAAGTCGAAGAAGAAGAAAAAAGAAAGCAAATATGTGTTTGAAGAAAGATAACGGAAGAAGAAAAAATGAAATACCTTCACCAAATGCAATGCCTTGAAGAAGAAGAAGCCTCCAACTGTCAGCAAAACGTCAATCACCATTTAATGCTTTCGGCGAAAAAAAAAAAGAAAACCCAAAAGACGATATTACCCTCAATTTGAGACAGTTGTCAATAATTTAGGATGTCTATTTCAGTAAATTACCTGCACTAAGAATTTCTTAGATATATAGTAGATGGAATCGATTTCTTCCATGTTGTGTGTCTAGAATGAGTTCCAAGCTAAAATAATTGGTTCCCTTCAAAGCATAATTGACTTCTTCACCATTTAATACGCCTCAAAATGGATTCTAAAGTAACAAAATTGTTTCTATTAAATCTAAAATAGTTGCATTTCATGATTGATTGATGCTTGGTCTTACATGACGAACTACAAAACTCATAATTACACCAAGATGCAAACAAACAACAAATAAATGGAGACGGTCTTGTCTCTCGTTGTCTCTTTTTCTCTCATTCTCACCCTACCTTATCTTTGTATCTCTTTTCTAACTTTTTCCATTATGCTCTCGTCTCATCTATTTTCTTTGCCTTCGCTCTCACACACACCATCTCATTGTTAGTTATATAAGTATTCTTTTTAACTAACCTTCGGCCCTTTTGAGAGCATTCTCAGGCTTTAAGAACAATGTTATATTGAACACTCACCGGAATATTTTGTTACTGAATATGTTAATGGTATTTGAAAATAATAACACTAAAGAAAGAAGAAGAAAACTATGGTATATGATTATATTTTGTATCTATTTATCTTAAGCATTTGGATAAGGATGAATTTGCTAAATTTTCATTAAATAATTTACTTTAGACCATGTAAAATCAAGATAATGAATATATTATAACAATATAACAAGGCGGGTCATATGATATATCTAATCAATTCAGATTATAATTCTGTAATATTTTTTGAATTGTGATAAATTAAATTTTTTTAATTGAATCTTCAAAATATTAAAATATTTTAATTGAGTTCCTGTAATTAGATTTCATTTTTAACTATATAAAGTGATTATCACTTTATTGTGTTATATTTGTCAAATGCACTAAAATATTTTAATGATAAGATCTCTTAAAGATTTATTATATTTAACGAAAAATATTTCTAAAATAAATTAAATTATAAACTTATAAAATATAAATTAAAAAAATAAAATAAAAATTTAGATAATAGAAAAATTATTAAATTATTAAATAAAAAATAAAAAATACAATTTCATAATATTTCAATTATGTAATTTTACCATTCATATTTATATATTTTATAATTTAGTAATTTTATAATGTCATGATATCATAATTTCAAAATTTAATTTTTAACCTTTTAATTTTGTAATTTTAATATTTTTATAATTTTACAATTTCATAATTATATAATTACATAATTTAAATTTTTATAAACTTATAATAATTTTACAATTACATTACTATATTATTATATAATTTATATTTTTATAAATTTATAATAATTTTACAATTTCATAATTATATAATTTAATAAATTTATGATGACTTAATTATAGAATATAAATATATTAACTATATAATTAGATAATTTAAAAAAATTAAAAATTAAAATTACCAAATTATATTTTTATTTTATATTTAATCATTTAATCATTTTTTATTACCTAATTATATAATTTTATATTTTATAATTTTATAAACTTTTTATCTTTTATTTTTATATTTTTTAATTTTAATTTATTTTAAGAAGAATTTTCGTTAATTACAATAAACCTTTTAAAGGAGATTCTCGTCATCAATGTACTATCATGTTATACATTTAACACTAAAATCTAATGACATCCACTTAATTGGAAAGTTTTAAGATTTTGAATACTCAATAATCCACGAAAATTTAGTAAGAACTTAATTGAGAATTTTCAAAATTATGAGGACTCATCATAATTAAGCCTTTTATATTCTAAAATTTGGTAATTTTATAATTCCACAATATCATAATTTCAAATATTATCATTTTATAATTTTATTATTTTATTATTTTTCTAATTTTATAATTTCATAATTACATAATTTTATAAATTTATAATGACTTAACCATAAAATATAAAAATATTAACTTTAAAAGTAGATGATTAAAAAATTAAAAAGTTAAGAAACTAAAATTATAAAATTACATTTTATATTTTATATTTAATAATTTAATAATTTTATTAATATTGCATTATTTCATTTTATATCTTTTACTTCTAAATTTTTTAATTTATAATTTAATTTGCTTTAACAATAATTTTCGCTAAATCCAATAAATTTTGAAGAAGATCTTGGTCATTAAAATCTCCTAATCTCTTGCAATAGAGTATTATTAACACTTACACTGTGTTCTCTTGGGTAAATGTACTATTCACAAGGGATATGAAGTGATGATTACCGAGTGAGTAATGTATTTTTTTAAAAATGATACAAGGTGATGGGAGGTGATGATTAGGAGATTCACTGAAAATTCAATCTCACTACCCATAATGAGATCAGAAGGTGACACTGTCAGATTTATCAAATTAACCCTTTACTTATATTCATTCTCTTTATTATAAAAAGACAACATAATAAAAGTTAGTAACGCAAATAATAATTTATTATAGTTATAATAAAAAATTATTACTTCTAGAATTACTATTAAAAAGAAAGAAAAGTCTCCATATAAATAAATTATTTTTCACCTTATATATTTAATTTATTTTCATACAAAATATATTGTATTATTCATTTTTTTATATTTTCAATCATTCAATAAAATTTATAAAAATAATAATTATTTATATATAATTTTATATTACGTATAACATTAGGAACATTTTAGTAATATAACTTTTTTATTTATTAATTTTTTTTAATATGTCACATCAATTAATTCAGTTACAAACTTTCATAAAATTCATTTTCTAATCAACTCTATAATCTTCTTTTTCTCTCCCTTTCCTTTTAATCTTTCCTTCGAAAAGAACACTACACAAGCAAAATGATAAGGTATTATGTGACAACACTTAAACAGAATAATGGTATAAGCTAACTAAAACGTACATTTAGTAATAAAATTTAATAAAAAAACAAGTAATTGAAAATTTTTAAAATTTTGAAAACTCTACACACTAAAAAAAGCTATCAATTGAAAATATATATAAGTTGTGTTTACAATAAAAAAACAAATCAATCACCTAAAAAATATCTTATACATACAAAAAGAAGATACTTGTTAGAATAGAATCAAGAAAAGTGCATATTATCCACAATTATAAAACTTTGTTTTTATGGGATAACGGATTTGAAAAAAGTGAATTTCGGTAGATTTGATAGGAAAAAAAAGAGATGAATGTGATATTATTTGGATTAATATAAAAATTGTGAGAAACGCAGAAACTTGAGATGAAAATTTATTAAAATTAATAAGTAATAAAAATATTTGAATAAAAAATAAATAAAAACTATTATTGTTACATTATATTATTATTTTATTACTATTATTTATATTAAAAAATAACTATTTAAAAACAAATTAATTATACTTTGCAAATTTCTTCAATATTGAAATATCGAAGGGAAAGTGAAATCAAATTAAAAATGTTTCAAGTACTATGAATCTTTTGTCCTTATATGCCACTTTCTATTGGATCTATTTGTTGTTGTCCCAAAATAATTGGTTGATTTTATAACTATCTAATCATCGTTTTTTAATGTGAATAATAATAATATTTTTATTTTTATTTTTTTTGTATTTTATAACTATTTTTTTAATCTTATTAATCTTTTTTAATTAAAAAATTACCTATACTAAAAAATTTCAAATTATTTATTTTTGTAATTACTTTTATAAATTTAATAATGTATTTTTCTTATGATACTAATAATAAGATAAGAGTGAAACCATCCACTGGAAACACAAACACATGTTTCTACTAGTTTACTGTAAATAATATCTTTATTTTATAAATAGAAACAGGTTTGATATATTTGTCCGTTAATATGTGACTATTTTATTAGTTTTAGATTTTTTTAAAAATCAAAATTTTGAAAACTTTTTTAGTTAGTATTTATCAACCAAATGATAAATATAAATATGTGGCATGTTCAAAATAACAATTTGTATGGCATATTTAAATATCATTTTCACTTGATAAATAATAAGATACATTAATAAATAATATATTTCAAAATAAAAAGAAACAGCATCTTGTTGTCACCAAGGGATTAACTTAGAGGGAGAAAATACATTTTTTCAAAGAGAAAAAAAATCATTTCCATTCTTGTAAAAAAAAAAAGTAAGATCAAGTGTAAAATAAAAGAAGTAAAATCAAACAAGAAAATAAGTCTAAAATCGTATGCGGCTGTAAGAGATTCTTCAAACTAACAATGTTGCAAATTCAGCATACCCTTTGTAATATGCTTTTATTTTATCTTTATCTCAATTTTAATAATTGTTACTTTGTCAGCATTATAGAGAAGGATAAGTTTAGGATTTACGTTAATCAAAACCATGCATTGATTCTTTCATACATTTTTATTACAAATTGCAATTATGGTTTCTTTCAAAGATTTAATTCTAATTTAACTGTGAATATGCTTCCTAATACATATTTAAGATCTGAACAAAAATATTTAAAATTAATTGTGTATAAAATAATAGATTTCAAAATTCGTTGTCAAAGAAATGATAATAATAACTTCAAAGATACATTCTTTTTCATATACATAAAAATAATCACAATTTCAAAATATATTACATTTTTTAAAAATTATTTTAAAACCTAATCTTTAAAATGAGACTTTTTTTTAAAACCTAATTTAACTCAAATCAATTAACTTAACAATAGTTTAAATTTTAAATTTTCAGTGTTGTGCAACACTGATCAAGTAGATTAGAGAATTTATCCTCATTTATATTTAAAATTACTATTACAATGTAAATATCCAACAACTCTCCATGAAGAGTTTCTTTAAGGTTTAGTTAGAAGATAAGTTTCAGCTTTTAAGATAAGGAGATGTAATTAACTTCCAAAAATTCAGTGAAATTCCTAAGAAATACAATACCATGGAAAACAAGTTGGATGGTGCCCAAAGTTTAATAGTAAATTTTAACTATTTGATGCAAATATTTTTCAACAAATTGTAGTATAATTGAACAAGTCTCTAAAATATCATCCAAATATGGTAACCATAGTTAAAGTTTGTTTAGTACTCAACCACACCACCCAACTGTTTTGTTAATAGTGAAACCTGATTCAGAGGGTTGGGGCCGTGAATGCTGAGGAGGTCTGGGCTCTCTTGGTTTAGCAGGATCAACAAATATAACCCATCCATCCAAAAATTTAGCATTCATTCCTTCTCTAGCCTTTTCAGCTTCTTCTATGCTTGTATAGGTAACAAAGGCAAATCCCTTTGATCTTCCAGAGGCTCTATCAGTTATCACTTTAGCTAAAAAATCAAAATGAATTCAAGATCAAGCAAAACATGTTTCATAGTAAGAGGGAAAAAAACTCATGATTACCTTCAACCAGTTGCCCAAATGAAGAAAATGCTTCCTTAAGTTTTTCATCTGTTGTTAATCTAGAGAGACCTATCCGTATGCACAACATTCATATTAATAAATGATAAATGCATAATCATATAACTACAACATGTTAGATGAATATAATGAAAATTTGTAACAAACAAAAGGATTCGAAAAATAATTTACATACATGCACCGATTATTGTAATACACGTCTTCATACATTATACAATACACCTAGAGATATCATACATCAAATGGGGTCAAAAGGTATAATATAAATTAATTGAAGTTCATGCCAAGTAGCACAAAAAATTGGTCCATTCAAACTTCACGGAAGTGTCTATGAGCCAGAAATAAAGGTGTAACCTTTACAAGTAAATTCTTGACTGTTGGAATCCATCAGCGTTTTCTAAGAAAATTATCCTAAATAACAACCATAATTTGTCTTTTGCTTAAACTAGCATTGCTTGGAACAAAAATTTAGGATGCAACGAAGATATAATTAACCCAAACTAGATCTGCATATTGGATGTGAACTATCGAGTTCCATAGATTCTCTTTTCTTTTAATGTAGAAGAAAAGTGAAGACAGAGAAAAATGTGGATAATGTTATAATCCGCATTCATTACTAGACCTCTGCTTTTTTGGATAAAAGGAGGAACATGTAGGAAGGAAAAAAGAAAGACAGAGGTAGATATACAATGTCTTTAGTCAGACAATAAGCCAAAAAAAAAACAAACAACACACGAGAATTCTAGGACAAAATTTTCACCAAGAAGAAGCTAGAAAAAGGATACGTATATAGAAAAACAAAGAGACAACATGAAATAGATATTGTGACAGCAACTAGCCCAGAAGTTTCCCTTAAAATAATAGACTGTAGATAAAATCTTAACTTGTCCTCCTTAATCAAAAGAAAACTTCTAGGTATGTGGACACACCAATGACCCACTTTGTGACAGTGAATAAATAATCCAAATGTGATTAATTTTTGCAAAGTTTAAAATATGCTCTGTGTGTTCCTACCTCGACAAATTTGTATCCGTATACACACCACCTTAGAGGTGCTTCTAAAGTCTGAAAAGGGGTACTTGCACAATAAACCCCATTTAACATCTAGGTTCCCATAAGAGAACCAAGAGAAAAAAACACTTAAATGAATTATGATCAGCATATTATGTATTTATCAAAGGGATCCAGCCACTCAAAAGTGCACATTAAGATCAACCAAATTGTATAACAAATAGTCGAGCTTACTCAATCTCCAATGTGCACTTCCCTAGTTTTAGAGGGACCACAAGTTTTTCTAAGGAGGGTGTTCTTCTTTTTTACTTAGGCATAACATTATGTTTAAACATACAAAGTCTTTGGGAAAAATAATCCACGAATGGATAACAATTCGACTAAACATAAATCTAGGACAAGTGAAACCCACAAGTTCGATTTTTATGTCATGTAAAAGCATGTTAAAATGGGTGCGATGAAATTGTAACACTAGTTTGAAAACAAACCTAATAGGGAAAACAAATGATTACCGACAACAGTTTATTGGACAACATAACACATTACAACTATATATATGGTAATAATGGAGTAAGAAAAGACCGATTAACATCAATAACTATACAAATAATTTAATCATTTTGAAGACAAATAGGAGAGGGGTATTTGGAAGATGAAAAGGAATAAAGAAGAGATAATAACTCACCGCTGACGAAAAGTTTGGGTGAAGTGAGAGTTGAGGCTAAACGAATGGAATCATGGTGCGAAGGAAGAAGTGGGGTGTGACGAAGTAGGCGCTGAAGTCCAGGCATAAAAGCCATCTAAGGAATCAAGTAAACCAAGGAATGAAGTAAACTAAGTAGGCGCTGAAGGAATCAGACATCTGAAAAACATCCGTAAACTAAGGAATCAAAGTAAATTTGTCTACTTTCTTTAAACTCTAAGTAGGGTTGAGCAAAATGTACTGAACTAAAAAATAGTTTAGTTATTTAAACTGTTTTCTTTTTTTAACAAATCTAAATGCACCGCACTATAATATTGAATTGAATTAAACTGTTATAAACTACACTATTTTTAAACTGAAATACACTATTTTTAAACTAAATTGCACGACTTTTGAATTGAATTGTATTATTTCTAAACTGAATTGCACTATTTTTGAACTTAATAATACTACTTCTGAACTTAACTATAGTATTTTTGAACCAATGATGTATGATATTTGGAGCATTTTAAGGCCGGAGATATGAGTTATAAAAGGAAGGGAAATAAGTTTGGTAGAAAGGACAAAAGACCCATAGTTGCAATAGATAACATTTCTCGCATTCTAGAAAATGCTAAAATTTTTCATTGATTATAGCTTACGAAGTCAATATTAACACCTCTAGGTGTATTGGTAACTGAACTTTTCACCATAATGACCCATGATTTCATTTTCTTATAGTATTAGATAAAACAATTATAAAAATATTTCATAAATTAGCTATGCATAAATTATATGGACTCAGTATAACTGAGTGCATAAAAATAAGTTTATTTTTAAATGTGTCTAACTAGACCCGTTTAGGAATCAGAATAATTTTATCCTGAAGTTGGCTTCGATATGTTCAGAAAGACATTTTTACACAAAGCAATAATCTCATATCACTTTAAACTTGTAGAGACAAATTACTGGAGTAAGAAAACCTACTCTTAATTGTCTTAGCGAATAGAAATGAACTATGATTTGTGATATACCGATCTTTATTTAGGATGACTTTTGGAAATCTCAATAAAATATTCATATTCTCATGTATATCTTTACTCCAAATTGGTGGAAGAATGGTTTATTAACCTGCTCAGTCAATCCTATTGAGAATGAAGTTGTGGTTGATGAGGTAATCTACCTTGAATCCTCTATACCTATATAATCTGTGCTAATTCTTATGTTTACTGATAAAAGTACTTTGATATATTAATATGGGCAAATTGACTTTGATACTTGCTTTCAGAAAATTTACTTGAATATAGATTTGCAAAATTTGCCCAAACAAGGGAATATGGCCCAAACAGTTCTTTTCTACCTTTCTTGTTTCTTGTCCTCTCTACATAAAAAAGCATCATTCATCATTAATAACATTGTTTTTATTCTAGTGTCAACAAGCACTTGTTATGCCAATTAATTCCATATTTACACAATGTTCTGGGCTGTTTACTTCGCAGAAGTACATTTATTAGCTTTTTTAGTCCATAAATTACATTTTAACTAATAGCCACTAGGAAAACAAATTACATGTTTAATCTAGCAAATCAACTGAGAGGGAGAAAAATGTAAATGTTAACCTTAATTGGCTTAGGATTAAAGGAAAGCACCACACCAGCAATCTTTGTTATTCCATGTTAAACAAATGAAACAGTAATGTTATTCTCCAATAAATGTTATTCTTGAAGAGTCAACATCCATTATTGAAGGAAATATGAGAGAAACTCCAAAGAGCTTTGGAAGACTATGTAGCTTAAAGAGCTTTGGAAAGGTAAAAAGCAAACATAGCGATAAGGAAAGGAAAGAAAGGAGAGAGAAGAAAACCTGAGAAGAGAAGGGAAGAAAATGGTTGGATATGGCCGCACTTGTTCAAGTGGCGCCGTGGTTACCCTAGAAAACGATGGGAGCACAAAAGAGTAGAGTTTTGTTTCAAGTGTCTGTTCCAATTTGTGAACATATGGGCCTATATTTAATACTTGGTTGGGCCTATCTCAGTCCACTCTTACTGTATTTTTTCAAGAAGCTAGTTCCACAGTTGGAATCCGCGGTAGGAACATCAAGAGCATCTAATTCAGCAGAAGCTACAAGAACTTTATCACAAGAATCCATCGATTTGTAGCACAAACCAGAAGTTCCACTCAGCTTACGAAACTGCTTATCTTTGGTGTTGCCCCCTTTAGACGAATTTCCCTTTTGACCCTTCTTTCCATTCTTCTTTTCAGGCTTCTTCTTTCTAGATTTCTGCTGCTTCTTGTTGCTTCTGACAGTGTGTGATAACAATGTAGGTATCGGATCATACACATCAGGCGCCCATTTCACATTTAGTTTCACCTGTGATCCCCCATGTTTCTCACGGCTACCTTTCATGGCAGATACGAGCTTCAGAGGAACCTGTGGTATAAAATACACAAAAACTGAATCTCCGTAAACCAGAAATGCCACATGCTAAGATAGATATCAGTCCACAATATCTGTTAAAAAACTATGCTTCAGATAATGTGACTCCATCAACTTGTCTTTAATGCATATACAGTAAGGTGAAAACTTTCTAATCTCTTCAAATCTCACTTCTCTCTGGATGGGAAGGGAAATGTGAAAGATAATGTTATACTAACCTTACAAGATACATTTACTCCATTATCAATAGAAACGCAAACCTAACAAAAAAACCACCACACAAGATGCTAAATATAACTAATTCAAGATACTCTCAAAACAATGTAATTAATGAACTGATTCCTAACTTAAAATGGACATTGTCATGGGCATGAACATAATAAGATTGAAGGGTTGAAATATATTCAGATAGGAAAGATAAAAATTGCAGATTGATCTAAATAAGTAACCGCAATAAAGCACCAATCCTTCAGTTGCAATGAAAAATTGATGGCTATATAGTTAGAAAATGCAGAACAAAATCTTCCTTGTTGATTGTTCAAAACAAAAATGACAAAGAGGGGAAAGGTAGGCATAAACATCATTTAATACTTAATAAATTTTCAAAATGTGTTTCATAACAAGAAACACTCTGTGCAATCCTTCATAAATTTTCAAATGTGTTTCATACTGCATAAAGGGTGGTATTTTTTATTTTCTCAATAGGCCGTAAGTACAAGCCCAACTAGAAATTGTAGGCCCAAAACTATTCCTGATCCAATAAAGGGTCCATAGCTCAGTGGTAGAGCATTTGACTGCAGATCAAGAGGTCACCGGTTCGAACCCGGTTGGGCCCTTTAAAGGGTGGTATTTTTTATTTTCTCAATAGGCCGTAAGTACAAGCCCAACTAGAAATTCTAGGCCCAAAACTATTCTTGTTCAAATATAGGGTCCATAGCTCAGTGTTAGAGCATTTGACTGCAGATCAAGAGGTCACCGGTTCGAACCCGGTTGGGCCTTTAATCATTTTTTATTTTTTCAGTAGGTCATAAGTACAAACCCAACTAGAAATTCTAGGCCCAAAACTATTCTTATTCAAATATAGGGTCCATAGCTCAGTGGTAGAGCATTTGACTGCAGATCAAGAGGTCACCGGTTCGAACCCGGTTGGGCCCTTAATCGTTATATTTTTGTTATATTTTCATTTTCTTGCACAGGCCATAAGAACGAGCCCAATTCAAGATGGTAAAGCAAACGGAGCCCAAAACTGGCCCGAAATTTCGTCATCACGGGTTCTATCAAATACCCGCTAATTGAAGTTGTTAATTTCTTTGGAATAATATATATGTTAATTTCTTTGGAATAATATATATATATATATATATATATATATATATATACGATTTAATTATTCTTTTTGTACTTTTTTTAGTTAAAAAATGTTACATTGAATTTTTGATTTTTTTATTTAAAATTTGATTTTGTTTGTTAAAATTTTTGAAATGGATAAAAGATTTTTTTTCAAAATTAAGCGGTTAATAAACATTGTTTGCTTTATTGGTGTATCTAACATAATCTTAATGCTAATTTTGATGAAGAATCATTGATCAGTTTTAATAAATTCAACAAAATTGACTAAATTGTATCAATCTTAAAAATCAAAACTAAATTGAAGCAAAAAAAAATACTAAATGACTAATTTGACATTTTTAAACAAAAATAAATATAAAAAATGTAATTAAACCTATATAAATTTATTATTATACTTTCTTGAAATAAGGGGTTAAAACGTATGTTGCGAAATTTTTTCTTATTATTTTTGTCTTTTAAAATTTAAAATATTTTTTTATTTTTTGTTGACAATAAGAATTAACGGAAACTGGTGTTGGATAAAACACGAATTTTGCAATCAAATGTAATTTTAGTTATAGGTAAAATTAGTATCACATTAAGACTATTATTCACAGCAGTTTTTCATTTAACTTTATTACAAACATGAGCTTAAAATATGCTTTCAATTTTTAAACTGGTAAAAGATACACGTTTATTTTAAAAAAACATATTTAATATTTATAAAATTTACATGGAATCAAAATTTATTTTAGATTATAAATGTGTAATTATAATATACAAGGCAATTAAGAAAAGTGTTTATTCGTCATTAAAATTATTTTACATGTAATTATATATATTTGTAAAGTCAAATTTAAATACATCATCAATCAATCCCAAATTTTATGTGTATAAATGATAGAAAAGTAATAAGTGAAGCAATAATAAGATCAAAATATGAAGTAAGGCTGCACGTATATATACAATAATTGTAAAATATTTAAGGAAAAACAGATATGAAAGTTTAAGCAACAAAAAAAAAAGGGTAATCGAAATAGAATGGGATATTTATGAGAATGGTTCGAGAGAATTTTTATTTCTTTTTTAAATTAGTTTAATACTATCTTGTTATGTTTTCTTATTCTTAAAAAACAAGTAACTGTTCTATTTAACATATGCGTGTTGATACCTAACATCACTTATAAATTCACCAAACCACCTCCAAATTTGTAAAAACATCACATTAGTAATACCAAATTTTCCCTTTGTGAAATCAACAACCCCTTACCAAAATTCTATCAATGCCAAACCTTAGGGTTTGTAACAACTTTTTAAATAACTAATAAAGCATTTTCTATTATAAACCAATTATCTCATTGGCTTTGAACAACATCTTCATAATAATTTTTAGAAGAAAAAAATATATAAAAAAATTAAATTTAGGGTGTTAGTTAAAAATAATTTTAAAAAAATATGGGTATGCTTTAATTAACTTCTTCATAAAAAAAAAGGAGAGAAAAAAGAAGAAAAAGGTAAATTAATTTTATATAAATTAAAATTAATTTAGGCGGACATATGAGAACTCTCTCGTATAACTCCTATAAATTTGTACATTTAACCCGTTTACAAATTAGTTAACTTAACTTATATGAAAAAAAGTTAATTTTAATTATTTTTATTTTTCTGTTCTTTTAGTAGATTTTTGGTAATGTTCTTTAAACATATACGAAGTAATTTCTATAAATTAGTTTGTGGTAATTTTAGTTAAAAAATAATAATTTTTTCTCTCTTGAAAAATTCTGAAGAAGAAATTGTACAAGTTTATAATATGATTTCAAACATAAGGGAGTTGGAGGAAGATGAAATTTCTAAATTGGACGAATTGATTACTCATTTTCCATCCACGAATCCATAATAGTAACAATGAGAGTTTTATGAACTATGAATGATAAAGAAATTACTACACGTTCTCAATGTGCCAACATTAACAACTTCTTGGATTTGAAGTTAGCAAAACATTATGAGATGTAAGGTGGAACTTATCTCTCTAGTATCATATGGGATGAGATTGTATATAATTTCAAGGTAGTTGCTTGATTTATACATCAAAGATTTTGATTGAAGTTTGAACCAAGTTATTTTCACTTTTGATGTTATGGTCCTTTTTTTATGTTGTTGTGGTTTGGTGTTAAGAGTTCAATCAATGTATACGTTAAGACTCATTACATCAAAGCTTTCAAAATAGATTAACACTGATTATCAATACAAAACTTTCATTTTGATATTGAAGAGCATTATTACATATTTAAAGAATAACGAAAACTTATTATTTTAGTAAGAAAAAATCTTGTGTGTGATTTTAATTATTATTTTTTCAATTGAGCATGACTTTGAAAAATTATTAGTAAATGTCAACAAAAATTGATCATATAGAAAAAGCAAATGAAAATTTAAATATATCTTTTGTTTCATCATCACATTCAAGGTATTGTTTTTTTTGAAGTTCCGGCATAGTTTTATTCTTAAAAAGTGCATTGAAAGATTGAAGGAGGAAGATGTATTTAAATTGTTATTGAACAAGCTCCCTATACAAGGTCTAAGGGGACAAAGGTTCATCCTCAAAAGGAGAGCTAAGAGAACCCTTGTTCCATTAGGGTATGTTCATGTGTGAAAATTGATTTGAGGGCAATGAAGATGATGAATTTGAGTGGATTAGAGGGTGAGTGAAGTTTGTGTTGTTCACTTTAAAATATTTAGATGTGAAAGTGAGTGAATTTAGAAGTAAAGTCTAGGAAAGATTGTGAGTTATTTGCCTAAAAGATTTAAATACACATTTAATCCTTTAATATGTCTTTTAAGGACAAACAATGATGAAACTTTGGACTTCAAAACGGTCAATACCTCGAATGTGATTCTAATTGACCCTAACAATGTTATCTCAACTAACTTGAGGATTTAAACATTGGTACCGTTTGTGAAAACGAAAACTCCCATAGCCTTCAAATGAGAATTCATTCATGTACAACAAATAATCTTCAAGACTCTACACAGACAATATTTCAAATGTAATAATTTATCCTAACCATATTTTATTTAATGGACAATATTTCAAATGGAGGTTAAAACACTTCTATTAAATTTCAACATAATAGGCTAAAGTGACATCACTTTTGAACAAGAAAGGGATGCGTTTCAAAAATTGAACAGTTTGGTTTATTCACCCAAAAACTCCCCTAAATGATTTAATTCAGTTGTTTATGATACTTGTGGGTGAGAAAGTATAATAGTTTATGTAAAACATGCTGAGGGGCTAACATTTATAACATAAATTACGAAACCAGAGTCTAATTTGAATAAAGAAAAAATAATACTACAACATCTAATAAAACACATTATTATTATTTTGAAAATTTGCAATTAAGTTTGTTTCATAATACTTTTAATTTACGTATTTAAATTTTTTCTCAAGTCACGTTAACACTTTGCATAAACGCAAATATATTTGTGTTGGTCTTCAGTACAAGTTCGTGGATTCAAAATTGTATATCCAACTCTACTTCAAAATAGATCATATGATCATTAATATTCTAAATCATGGAAATAACTTGAGGAAGTAATGTTTCACTAAGAAAGGTTGGAGTAGAAGACAAACACAATATATTAGAGAAAGGTCTTATGCACAAGTGCTTATGGAAAATACACTACGACCAAGCTAAAAATTGAAAAAGAAGTAATTAGTTTGAAAGAATAGTTGAAAAAGAGTAGGGTAAAAGGTTTGACCAACCCAACTATGTTTGATTATGGAACCATAGTATAAATTTGATTGAGCATCAACCTTTAAATATCAAAATGGACAATTAAAGAAATAAGTAATGATTTAGTATTCTATTGCATATATATTAAATTCCATATTATATATTTTTTAGTATATATACACACATTCCTTAATTAAATATTTTTGAGTTATTCAATTTTGGAAAAATTTAACATGTAATTTGAAATAGTATAGGTTATAATTTAAACAATTAAATTACAAAATCTAAATGATTAATATAGTATAATAATTGAAATCTTTTATTTAAAGTTCCTTGACGCTGTCGTCATCACAAAATCCATGTTTTCAGTTCACAATACAGACGACAACACAGAAGCATACGCAGGACAGAGTGCCTCGCTTTCTCTTCGGTATTACCAGTTAGAAACAGAAAAGTTTATTTATTAAAATGATTTTGGTCCTTTTAAATTAAGTATCACGTACGCGCTTAATTATTTTCCTTCGGTAATTGTTTTTGGTGAAAGGTCTAAAGAAATATAATAGGAATTAGAGTATGGTAAGAAATATAAAATTAGTAAAAGAGGAGTTTGCAAAAGAATTATAGCGCACCGAGTCAGCATCCAATAATCCCGTCCCAATTTGACGGTGTCGGTGATTCACCAAAATCCCTCTTCCGTTCTCTCTCTTTCTCAATTCCCAACCCATTATACCCATTCATTCATTCCTTCCCAATCTCTTTCTTTTCTTTCTCAAATTCCGTTTCTTTTCTGTGCACGCTCCGTTTCTTTTCTGTGCACGCTCCGGTTAAAAGGAAAACAAATTCCGATGGCTTCGCGGCGGCTCCGGGACCTCCAATCCCAAGCGGCGAACAAGATCTGCGTCGACTGTTCCCAGAAGAATCCGCAATGGGCGTCGGTGTCGTACGGAGTATTTATGTGCTTGGAGTGCTCCGGCAAGCACCGTGGCCTCGGGGTTCACATCTCCTTCGTTCGATCCGTCACCATGGATTCCTGGTCCGAAATCCAGATCAAGAAGATGGAAGCTGGAGGCAACGACAAACTCAACGCCTTCCTCGCGCAATACGGCATCGCCAAGGAAACCGACATCGTCGTCAAGTACAATTCCAACGCCGCCTCCGTCTACCGCGACCGCATCCAGGCCATCGCCGACGGTCGCCCCTGGCGGGATCCCCCCGTCCTCAAGGAGACCGTCCGCTCCGCCTCCTTCTCCAAGGGGAAGCCGCCCCTTTCCACCAGCAACAACGGCGGCTGGGATAATTGGGACACGGACGACGGGTTCGGATCGGCTCGGGGCGGCTCTGATCTGCGGCGGAACCAGTCCACCGGCGATGTCAGGGGTTTCGGCGGAAGCGGGAGCGTGTCGAGGTCGAAGTCGACGGAGGATATGTACACGCGCGCACAGCTGGAAGCCTCTGCTGCCAATAAGGAAGATTTCTTTGCGAGGAAGAGGGCGGAGAATGACTCGCGACCGGAGGGGCTTCCGCCATCGCAGGGTGGCAAGTACGTCGGGTTCGGATCTGGCCCCGCCCCGAGCCAAAAGGCTAATCCGCAAAACGATTATTTATCTGTCGTTTCTCAGGTTACCATCGTAACTGTTTATTTTACTTTTTTGAATGGGGAAATTGTCTGTTAATATTAATATATATGGTTGAGACATGTTCTATTAAATTGATGTATTTTCTGTGTGTTTAGGGATTCGGTAAATTATCGTTGGTTGCTGCTTCTGCGGCTCAGTCTGCTGCCAATGTTGTTCAGGCCGGGACAAAAGAGATCTCTGCTAAGGTAATTGTTTTGTTTTTCTGCTTAAATGATCGTGGACAAAACTTAGATATAATAATTTCATGTATTAGATTATAGGCATTTTTGCTATCTTAGTTAGCCATTTGAAAAACGATATAATGAAGAAATCCGTGAGATTAAACGGTATTCAGAACAGAACCATATGCAGCGAGGGGTTACTGATTTACGACATGCTGAGATTTAACCCATAGCGTAAGACAATTTCCAAATTCTTTCTAGCTAGTTTCATGCAAGTATGTTTACAACATAATAATTGACTATTATTTAAATCATACATCTGTTTTTTATGGTAAGATAGGGGATGGGATCCTGTTATCTTGTTCAGGGTATAGAATCTTTGAAGTTTATAACAAAAATACTCAATCGGATAAAAATACTCTTTAACTTTTCCGTGTAATTATTTTTGTGTCATTTTCTTAATGCAAGTAAGACGGTATTAAATACTATTATTTATATATAATACTATGCAAAAAATAATTCAAAATTTTGAAAAATTATTAGTTTGAAGCAGAAAGAAAAAGTTAAAATGACTATTATTTTGAAACAGCAGGACAGTATTTTGTTCATACTCATTTACAAAGTATTTTCAAATATGGAAATTAACATGTGCTAGTACCTCCATGTGAAAGGATCTGTGCAACATGCTTCTGAAATTCGAAGACCTTTTTTCTTTCTCTTCATATTTATTCTTAAGCTTGTTTCAGAAATATTACATTTTCTGAATTCAGTTGTTTTTTGGATAAAATTGTTTGTAATTTCAGTTATATGCATGGGAAAATAACTTAAGTTTGTAAAAACTTTTTCCTTTTTTTTGAAAAAAGTTGTTCTCATAAATTTAAAACATTGTAGCTTATGATTATTTTTCAAAGGTTACTTTTTCCCTCTCAGCTTAATAATTCTCTTTTCTTGTATGAAAGCTGTTTTTTTCTTCTTTTGTTAAACGAGATTAATGATCTTAAAACCACTATTTAAAATATTTTACTAAATAAAGTTTAATTCTCACTGTAATCAATTAAAGCTAAAATTAATTTTAATTACTGAAATAATTTAAAATATATGTATAAAGGATATTGGACCCTGCCGATTGTAACTCACAGAGTATTGTTGTTATTGTGACCCTTCATACTTTATGGGATACATTTAAGTAGCACCCAGCCGTGGCCCAGCTTCATACTGCTGAAAAATTAATACATTTCAGATTTAATTTCACCTCTCTTTCCCTTCCAATCCACTCATTTCCACTCTTCCAAATTCATCCTCTAATCCAAACTCAAGTTATACTTACTGATAAAAACAATCATTCTATACATGCCTAATACAACACTACTACTGGATGATTAAAATTTAAGAATGTGATGTAGCTTAAACCTTATTATTACCCATCATGTATCAGAAAATAAAAAACCTTTCCATTTCCATCTGTCAATTCTTTTACTTTAAACTATAATTAAAATTGACAAAAGACATGTCATTTCAAATTCATTACATTCTCTCCTCCCCCTCTCTCCCCACTTTTGCACTGGAGCTTTTCTTTAAAGGTATTATCTATATTTTAAGTTTAAGTTATTTGGGAAGAGAAAATTGTCGTGTCTTAGATATAGTTGATTTTTTCTTTCAACCTACATTGCGGATGCCTTATGAATAAAATTTATCGATAACTGCTTTCACTCTTTTGGCAAAATTTTATGAATAAAATTGATTGGTGGTAACACACTTTTGGAAAAAAAATTATGAATGTAATTGATTGGTAACTGTTTTCATTCTTCTGGCAAAATTTTCTGATGCCTGCTTTTGCAAATCGTTCTTGTAAGAATAGTATTATGATTGAGCTTTGCTTGAGGTGACCTAGTGATTGTAGGTGCCGAGGGACCTAGTGAGTAGAACATGTAGAATTTGACGTTTTTTATTGGGTGTCAGAATTGCTATTGAAGTTTGCTTAAATCCTATTTTCTGGGCTTTCATACTGCTATCATTTGTTTTCGTATGGGGATTGAGTCATGAGGTTTGGACTTTTTGGCATGTGTCATTGGGCCAAGGAGTTTTATATATTGTGAATCTCTATGGTTTATTCTGTTCGAAGAAAGGTGGAAAAAGGCGGGAATATGATTACTTTTCAAACTTCTCCCAGCAATTTTGTTATTTGCGTCGGTGGTTATTCAGTTCCCGTATTAACTGTATTTCTTGTTTCAGGTAAAAGAGGGTGGTTACGAATACAAGGTCAATGAAACTGTAAATGTCGTCTCTCAGAAGACATCAGAGATTGGACATAGGACATGGGGTATAATGAGAGGGGTCATGGCAATGGCTACGCAAAAGGTTGAAGAATACACTAGAGATAACCCCAATTCGACAAATGAAACTGATAAAAACAACGGTTTCTATCAGGAGAATAATCGAGACAACAAAGGCTGGAATTCATCTTCCAGAGAAGGGCAACACTCTACAGGTGGACAAACTAGTTCTTATAATTCAAGCTCTTGGGATGATTGGGACCACAAAGATTCTAGGAAGGAACAGCCACAGCCACAGCCGGCTAAAGGATCACCTCATCAGTCATCAGGTGGGCAATCTGATGCTTATAACTCTAGCTCTTGGGATGATTGGGACCATGAAGATACAAGGAAGAAAGACGCAGCTAAAGGATCAGCTTCTCATAGCAATGATGGTTGGGCTGGTTGGGATAATGCCAAAGATGATGGATTTGATGATTTCTATGGGAATGCATCTAATAATAAAGCTGCTGGTCAAAATGAGAAGGCGGGTGTTGCCTGGACAGGAGGAGGTTTTCACTAAGGTTTGTATCACACGGTTCTACTCGAGGGGGACAGGTAGGTAGATAAAACAAAAGAATCCACTCAAAATTTTCAATTTTGTTTGAATGACTTGCATTTAGAAACATTTTTATTACCGCAGTACGGTTGTTTACTAGAAAAGTAATCTCCACACAACCCAGAATCTTCTTTCTGAGCCATTAGAAACATTATCTCCCATGGCCAATGCATCAATAATTACCCTTTTTAATTTTAGCCAGCATCACTTCCGAACTTTTTGACTTCCCAATTTGTGTGTTGGAAAATGAAGTTTTGTATGTAATATGGTCAGCATCTTTATATTTGAATTCGTTTTTTTATTTATCATGTGTTATTACTTTTAATGTTTAAAATCTTTGTTGTAACTCTGATTTCAACTTGTTGTATATATCTTGAACCAGGTTTGACCTTATCTCTATCATCAGGATCAAAGTTTTGTTGTAAATGACAACAATACAGTGGCTATTGGATGATGGCATGCGAGCCGAGCAGGGATGCTGTTTAACCTATTGTTGTGACCTGATTGTCAATTATAAGTTCGTTGGTCACTACTGAATTCATGCCCCATTTGTGCTGGAAGAATGATATTTTTTGAGGTTAGCCTAGTGTCTTGCAAGTCTTTCCTTTTCATTTTTCTCCCACCCTCACTTGTGTAATTTTTATGCATTCTTTTGGGGACTTCTGTACGGTTGGAAACGTAGTTATATATGTACAAGTGTCTAAAGAAACAAAAGGGCAAATTGCCCAAATTTATATTTACTTCTACCTGGAAGTGTGATGAAACATTATTGTGTCACCAGAATTTCATAATTCTTGAGTTTATAACAACTAAATTTGCCTTTTTGTGGTTTTACTTGCTCTACATTGAAGACGTGGTTCTTGTATTTGTCATGATCCCCCGTGTTGATTGCATGCTTCATTCTGTATACATGTTTGATAACCTTTTTGTTCCAGTTAAAAGTCTCTACCAAAATTTGGAGCAGATATTCAAAATATGTATTATGAAGATTTATTACAGTCTCTCATCTCTGTAGGTTTCTTTTATTAATTTTGATCATTAGAAAATAATTTTAGGTTCTATATTTCTCCTAATTATTTTTTGGCATGATGAAATCAGTTTTGCTTTATTAAGAATTTGTTTTGATATAATGAAAATCCACATTTCGTCCAATAATCTATTATTTCATGTATCAGTCAAATTCATACCAGGGTATGATATTCTTTACTTTAGTCTCGAGGAGATGAGACAAAATTATTAGTATACAATTTTGTATCAATGTGAATGGTTCAATAACAAAAAATAAAATATCTATAATTATATAAAATTTCTCTATCTTAAGTCGATGAGGTTAATAGGTGACCTAATCCACATACACTAATCTAAATGAGTTGATGAAATATTGTTTAGGAGTATATAAGATCAGAGACGAAGTGATAAAATGTTAAGGAGGAATACATTGATATTCTGAAGTCAAAAAAATATTAAATTTATTTTACATAAGATTGAATTTTAAAGTTGGATGTCGAAATAATACACATTTATATCAAGCCACTTACCATAAATAAATTTAAAACAGGATATTGGAATGCTGTATAAATCAAAATCACATTACTTATAATTTTAATAAGTTTGAGGTTTGATGTTGAAATGATGTATAACCGAGACACTTATATATCTTTAGAAGTTGCCCAAAGGTTTGATCATATGAGCATCAAAGATCTTGAATTGGAAGTTCAATGGTTGCAATCAAGAAAACAAAAAGTGAACATCAACAAACTGTTTTAAACAAAGAAAAGTTTCTCTCATCTCTAAATCAGGAAGTGACTGAAGAATGGATTTTTAGAGATCTTAACTTGTTGGATGGATGTTAAAGAGAACACTTGATTCCTTTTATAAATATGTACTATTTATTTAAACTGTGGTATTTCATTTGCCTAATAAATTTAAATGAACTATATTATCACGTTATATAATTTTAGAGGAATCAAATAATAAGTTTTTTTTTTTTTTTTTTTGTATTCACTGAAAATTTTAAGATTGCTACTTCATCTATAACAAGGTTTCTAGGACTTAAATTCACGCAATTGTTATTCTAAATTTCAGCGTAAAAAAAAGTGCATTTATGCATTGTTCTCATTAAGAATCCAAAAAGAATTCTAATTGCTTAAGCTTTCACAGACTATTTTCTATTGAAGAAAAGGAAAAGAAAACGAAAAAGAATTTAGTTGATTTATAAGTTTATTTAAAAAATTGAAAAAAAAAGTTAAGTGTTTGTATAAAATAACATGAATACCTTAATTTAAAAAACCAGTATACAAAAGTAATATTTTGTTTCGTAGAGGAGAAGAAAATGAAAAATAAAAGGGAGAAAGTAAACAAGGTCAAATACCATGCACATTTATAATCAAATTTTGGTTTATATTCTCCTCATTTAAATCCTCACGGCCACTGTTCGTGCTACAACAATCCAATCTTTATTATTGATCATAATTTTTTTACCATTTCACAATAATTATTAAATATTTCTCATAAAATATTTGAATATTTGGTTGTAAGGATAGCAAAATGATCGACTCGACCTGTTTTGGCCCTTGTCAGTAACTTCTCAAAAATGGATTGAATAGATTAATTCGTGATAACAAAATATGCTAAAATAAAATTCAATCGCTAAAGATGCTTATGAGTAATTTCAGCCTTTTAGAGATCAAGTTTGCTGGTCACTATAATATTTCTTTTTTATAGTGAATCTTCAACAGTTGTAAAATTATTATGTTTGATGAGTGGTTTTTGAATTTTTATTAGACAATATAATAAAGTATATGAAACATGGTATATGAAGATTGTGTTAAATATTATTTTACTTAAATAGATTATTCATATTTTATGTTGTTGTAATGGAATAAAATATAGATTTAACTTTCAAATATTGATAAAGGTGAAAGTGTGAGACTATCAACATCATCTCGGTGGATATTAACATTTATTTTTAATATTTATATTCATTCAAGTTCGTGTTAGTTTGGCGAACATTGATAAAAAAAAAAATTGAAATAAATACTTAAATTAAATAAGTATGTTTTACTCTAATATTTAAAATTAGATAGTTGTTTGAGAAATTACATTGGGAATTTGTAACCGATGTGAATTGAGATTAAGGGTATGATGTGAATAGTGTTTACCTAGAAAAGTAATACTATATTGTGTAGTGGTAGAATGCAATGCCGACTACTCTATTACTATACTCAAATAGAAAATATATCAAGTTGAGTAAATAATATTCCTTACCTTTGCTGTTTAAGTGTTGAAAGGACAAATATGAGAAGTGGAATATCATTGGAGTCTAGATTCAATGTATTTTGGTTTCTTTCAAAAATCAAGTATCCACGTAATGGGTTGAATGAGATGTGTGTATATATGTAATGCTAGTAGATGTTGGTACGAGAGAGTAATATAATATGTGATGTCAATAAGTTTTGGTATGAAATAGAAAAACACTTGAATTGGTCATGCAAGGTATCATTAAAAATTCAAGTGTGAGTTTAAGTCTCACATTGACTAAAAATGAGAAAGTAGAGCACTATATAAGGATAAAGATCCATAAATTCATTGTCTTAGAGTTTTAGGTTGAGATTGGTTTTAATGCGTGATTAGACTTAGGTCTCATTGGTATTATATTTTTCCAGTAAAACTTCCTCTATAAAATGTTTATTAGTTTGATGGAAGAAAACAAATTATTATTTATTTATTTTTCATCATGAAATGTTTTTGAATTAGTAGTATGTTTTGTTGTGTGGTTTATATTCTAGGAATACCCTATGAGAAAAATATTTTATATATATTATGTCTAAATTAATTTGTTTAGTTATATATAAAATAAATACGGATTTTGCAAAATACTTATAACCTCCTAAAAATGTTAATCTTCATTCAACTTGATCAAAATATATTATATTTCTAGTGTGAGACGAAAAATGTTTAATCATTGAAGAGGGTTTTAATTTATTTAATGGGAATCCTTATCTTAAAGTAAAATAGTAACGGGTAGAGCTGAAACTAGGGTTTTGCATAGAAAAATGATTAAATTATAGTGATGACATTGCTAGAATAAATTAAGACATAATTTATGGAAGATTGGGTATTGAAATTGTTGGAGAAGAGTGAAGTATGTGATGGTAATGCATCACATGCTTTGCATGATATGTGATAAAATAGTAAGAAGTGGAAGAAGCAAAGTGATAAAGTATAAAGCTTAGTAAAATTAGTTTCCATTAAACATTTGCTTATTTTTCGTGTGTTTGAATAACTTCTATAAAAAATAAAGGCTTGTTTATGAAAAAAAAAAAAATTGCAGTAGAATATCGGGAAGATAAAATAAGTATACTTATATTATAATTGTCCTCATAAAATTTTTTTAAGATCTATTATTTCTTATTTAATATTAAAGATTTCTATTTTTATATTTTTTATTCAAAACATTTAATTTATATGTACTATTAGTACTTTTTTTCATTCATTTCCAATAAAAAAATTTACTTTTTTCATCATCTAATATTTATTATTTACTATTTTTATTTACTAATTATAACTTTTTCTTTACTGTGTAGCTGTTACTTATTAATTACTATTGTATTATTTATTATTTATCTTTTAATACTTATTATGTATTATTTAAATTTATTTATCTCCCATTCATTGCTTAATATTAATTATTTACTATTTATAATTTACTATTTGGGATTTCTTTTATATATTAGTTTTATATGTAACTTTTATCCTTTTTTATACTTTAGCATGTAGTACAAAAATTTAAATTAAATATAAGCTATTTTACCGTTCTTAATAATCAAAATTTAGTGAACAAGTCACTTTCATATCCAAATCATCTATAAAAAAAATAGTTATATAAAAATCATAAATTATTCCAACAAATCTTGAAAACCACCAACCTTATATGAAAATCAAAATCTAGTAGTCAAGTCATTTTCGTATCCAAGTCGGATCATAAAGGTATCAAAATCATTTTTTTATTTTCCTTATAATGTTCATTCCCACCGATAAAGTTGAAAGGATCATTTTTCTCGATTAATTCCAAAATAGATGATAAAACCATAAGAAAAATAAGAGAAAAAAATATCTATAAAATAAATAGAAACTTTCTCTCATTCAAAATTTGATGGAGTAATAAATGCTTTATATTAGTTATTGGTGTGATCATAATTTGAAAGAGATAAGATATGACCTTGAGAAAATTAAAAAGGGTGTTTTAAAGTAAAATTAAAATTTGAGGACCTATAATATAAATTGTGATAAAAGATTGATGGAAAAACTTAGTATTTAGATCCTTTCATCAAAGGAGGTTTTCATTATTGTCTAAAAAGAAAAAGATAAGATGCAAGTATGTAGTCAATTTACCCATGGAATTGAAAGAATTGAGAAGAGAAGTCTATGCTTAGTGGAATAAAAAAAATTATTTTCTGAATATTTGAAATGGGAGTTGAATTGTCGAAATAATCTCACTTTCCTTTTATTTTTTTATTTTTTATTTTTGATTGTGTTATTTTAATCCAAATAATTTCACTTTCTTTTTTTTTCTTCTCAAATCTATTCCCCAAAAACCATCTTAAAATACAAACAAAAGTTAAGAGAGAACGTTCAAGTGTTGTTTGAGATTTTTCCAGTTTTTTGGTACAAATAATGAAAATATATATTACACTGCATTGTCATTGCCAATTGAAATTCCTACTCCATGAGAAGATTCACCACGGTTGACCATGCCATACTCATCATGAACCTTGCATATTGGAGCATCATCTACCAGTGTCACATCATGTTGTTGAATAACCAATATAGATGACAACACTTCATGTTCCGATGAAGATAAAACATCCCCAATAGGACCTAACTCAGCATGTTCTGGTTTTCTTTCCGCCAACCCAGCCACCATGTTCGATGGAAATCGACCTTTTCCAACAATTATGAGATCGTAATCCCCACTTTTCCCTATTACCAGCACGTCTTCCACAACGTCCTCACTAAACTTCTCAATGTATTCCACCATGTCATTCAACTTGCTTTGAAACTTCTTAATTGCCTCCTCATCCAACTCCTGTAATTCATTAATCAAAGTACGATAATGTCAAACACATAACCAATAAAGAACACAGATGTTATTTTAAGAATGTTCGACATGAGCCTGTTAATTACCTTTTCTTTCTGGCGATTCATTTTGGCAGTGGAGAAGCTGTAACTATCGTCATTGTTTTTGTCAGGTGAGAAGCTTAACACAATGTTATTATCATCCAACACACCTTTTTCCATAAACCTTACAACACTTACTTTAACTGTTGGGTGTTCAAGCATCTTATTCCCCAACTCTAGAGCCTCACGATCGTCTGGGCCACCGAAGAAGATTATGCACACTCGTTGCGAAACAATTGAATCTGGGGTTGGAGTTTGAGTTTGAGTCTGAGGCAAATTTCCATATCCACGATCCACAACCACCACAACTGAGCAAGGTGCATTCTTAAGTACCTTCTGGTTCACCACTCTCCATTCGTGGCCTGCATTTTCTTCCACTTGATATTTCTCGTTCTCCTCATTCACTTCTGTTCTCCACTGTTTGTGGAAGGGCAAAATAATCATGGTCACCATTTTCTCCTCCGCCACGTGGCAGATGTCCTCGTGCATGGTGGAGAGAGAAGAGACGGTGGTTGTGGAGCGAACCATGACTCGGCCCAGTTGACTGTAGGCTTGAAAGGCTCCTGCAATTCGGTCGTGCCACTGGTCACGATTGGAGCGGCTGAAGAAAGGGAAACCATTCCTGCGAGCACGATGAACCATGATGATAGAGGATGAACGCTCTGTGAGCTCAACAAGGTGCATCATGAACAACTTTATCAAGGACTTTTTTGTGCTTCGAGTTGATTCAATTAAATTTATGATAGAAGGGATATTGCTTGGCCCATGGAGACAGGCCAAGACTCTGAACTTCTCAACCATTTCCTTCCCCGATCCCCAAGAACTGTCACCCAGCTTCCGCCGTGTTTTCGTTGAGTTTCCTCGTGCTGGTTTATAGATTGCCATAACTATTGGTGTTGTGATGAAGGTTGTGAATAGAGCCATAAGCACTAAGATTGCGAACATTTCATCGTTTAAAACCTGAAATCTCAAAATGAAACCATGTCGTTCTTGTCATTAAATTGGATAATTAATGAAGAAGAACTCGACACTATATTCTACAATTCACATCAAGTTAACAATATCTACTGCAAGTAAAAGTTAAGCATAGTAAGGGATGTGATTAAGAATGAAAGAAATAAGTTAAACATGTACAAAAATTTGGCCTGAACAAACAAAATGGAGACCTAATATAGGTATGATCATGATCAATGTCTGTAACATCTAGGAGATATTAATCAAAGCATTCAATAGGTACTGTCCTATATGTGTTATTTATAGACGTGTGTTATTTATAGATGGCAGTGGATTCATTGTCTTTTTCCTTATTTCGGTTATGCATCATGTGCATTTCTTTATTTGCAAGACCACTTTCACATTTCTTGATAAGAGTTCTGACTTCCATAACTCTACACCTACTCTTCCAGAGAAGTAAATAGTAAAACATTAACTGGCTTTAGCATCCTAAATTATCACCGAATCTTGTCTACTTTTTGAAAGGTGTATTTGTTTTTAGTTGCTCGTTGTGCCCAAGGAACTCTAAGGTTATAAAATGTCACGAAATTTATAGATACCGTATACTTTTGGGTCCACGGGGGAATCAATATAAAGTCTTTCTTCACCAGGTTATGGTTTCAGGAATCAACGAAAATAAGTTAAAACGTAAACGACACATGCCAATTTGGACCAGTCACAGTTTTGATCAAACTTCCCATCTGATACGACTTGGACTTGGCCACTCAACCATAACAACTCTGCAACAAAACTGTGACGACAGCAATAAAATACATTTGGGGTTTGAAGATTCATGTTTTGAAATATTTTACATGTGCGTATTCATTTTCCTCATCTATTAACCCATACGCGAAAAAGTCAAACAACTTGCCTGTATAGAGGGGGTGGCTATTCAAGTGAAAGAATTTGGTATACCTACAAGGTATTCGTAGTTTTATGTCATGCGTAACTAATCTTCTTTCTATTGGACTAAAATAATGTTTAGTCATGATTCTATCTATAAACCAAAGATTCACCCATCGTTCTAGATTAAAAGAGACAGGTGATGAAAAAAAAGGAAGAAAAAGCTAAACATTCTTGCTCACAATGTTATTGCATGGTGTTGTGGGGGCAATGGTATTTTATTTGGCCACGTGGTATATAGTTAGCAGCCTGACGTATACGAAGTATTGATGTTGAAAATTTTATATTATATGTACAAGGTATACTTTTAAAGCGATATAATTTTAATGGAAGTTTAACAAGAGTAAAAGATCTGTCCTAACGTGACAAATTGAAAATTCTGATTGAAAGAGGAGTTAATATTTAATAGGAGAACATGTGTATGGAGCAAGATTAGTGTATGTGAACATGAGTATATGTAAAAAAAGTAAGAAAAAGAAAGTGACCTTTTTTTCCTTTCCAATGTTGAGTACGATGAGTTCAACGAGGCCTTTGGTGTTCATGAGGACGCCAAGTGTGAGCGATTCTCTGGCGGGGATCATGCAGAACATGGCCACCGCGAAGGTACCGAGAATCTTCCCAGCACAAGCCGTGGCTATGACCAGAACCAGAAGACCCCATGCGGAAGCGCCACGTATGGTAGTTACGTCGGTTTTCAACCCGCTGGAAGCAAAGTAGAGTGGGAGCAACAAACCTAAAACAAAATCCTCGATTCTCTCTGTCAGCTTCTTCGCGAAGTTTCCCTCCTTCGGAATCGTTAGCCCGAACACGAAGGCCCCGAATATGGAGTGAATCCCGATCAGGTCCGTCATAAACCCCGACACCAACACCCCCGCCAGCGTCAAACAAACATAAACCTCGTCACCGGCGTCGTTCTCGCCCCTTCTGGCCACAACCTCCATCGCCGGTCGGACAGCCACCATCATCAAAACCACGAACGCCAGCCCCGAAAGAAGAACCCACACCGATATCAGAGGACTCTTGTGGGAACCACTTCCGTTCCCCGCCAAAGCCACTGCCAACGCGAGCAGAATCCACGCGACTACGTCATTGAACGCCGCCGCCGCCATCGCGGTCTCCCCCACTCTCGTGGTGAGCAGCTTCAGCTCCGCCAGGATGCGGGCCAGCACCGGGAATGCGGTGATGGAAAGCGCCACGCCCATGAAGACGAGGAACTGCGCGAAGCCGGGTTCGTCTGCGCCTTCAACTGTTTTCCGGAGGATGACGGCGACGCCGATGCCGCAGACGAAAGGCAGAGAGATCCCCACGGCGGCGATGCTGAAGGCTCTTTTGCCGCTCCGGCGAATGGAATGGAGATCGAGCTCCAAACCTACGAGGAATAGGAAATAAAGAAGACCTATGCTTGCCACAGATTCCAGCGTTGGCGTGCTCCATGAAGGGAATATACGATGCAGATAACTTTTGCTTCTTCCCAGTACCGATGGGCCCAGCAAAACACCACCCTTCACAGATTAAAACTAATATTAAAACTAATCATGCGGACAAAACAAAAGCTTAATCAACGCAGAGTTGTTTGAAATTAATATTATAAATTGGAATGAGTGGGACATACCAGAATCTCAGCTATGACTTTGGGTTGTCGGAGAGGTTTGAGAAGTAAAGCGAGGGAGCGAGTGACGATGAGGACTAAGGTGATTTGAACTATTAGGAGTGGGAAGGCATAGTCCAGAGGATTATCACCTTGCCACACTCCATTAGAGGATGTTTTGATGGATGTTATGTTCAACGGCATGGTTGATTACCGTCAAAGTTTCTATATATACACTATCCTTCAAAGCTAGTTATATATTCAGAGCCTTTGTGCTACTGCCATGAGAACACTTTGACATGTGTGGGTATTTATAGAGGAGGAACAAGGTGACAGGTTCTGTTCCGTTTGGATTAAACTTCTGATGCCGTAGGTAGCTACGTTACTCTCACTCTGTTCAGATTCTTCCTTCCGCTGTTATTCTTGCGTGGCGGTAATCGGAAAAATCAACGTCTTTGATTTTCATTTTGAATTTTAAATTTACATCTATAATAAAATATCTTTTATCTATAACTACATTTGTATCTATAACTATTTTAGTATCTCTTCCTATTTTTCCTATTTTTATCCTTTCAATTATTACTTTCTAAACTTAAACAATTATTCTTAATAAAAAAAATTATTTTTCAATTTTATCATTTTAATCACTATTTTTATAAATTCAAATAATTATTTATTCTTTTATCATTTTAATAGTTATTTTTACAAATATAAATAATTATTCACAATAAAAAAAATTATTTCCACATTATTACTTTTAAACTTTATTTTATCTATAATACTATATATATATATATTATAATTTTTTTTTCAATTTTATTCTTTTAATTATTATTTTTAAAAATAATTTATAAATATTTAAAAAATGCATTCACATAATCGTGTAATGTATGTATTTACTCTCTATCTATCTATCTATCTATCTATCTATCTATATATATATATATATATATATATGTTTTATAATCTTAATTACTGTTTTTAAAATTTAAATAATTATTCATAATAAAAGAATTATTTTTCATAATAAAATAATTGTTTTTTGAATTCAAATAGTTACCAATTATAAAATAATTATCTACTCTTTTGTCATTTTAATAATTAATTTTTTAAATTTAAATAATTACTCATAATAAAAGAATTATTTATACAATATTACTAATAATATTTTTTTATTTCAGTAACTAAAATTTATTTTATCGATAACTATTTATAATATACATATTATAAAAGAATTATTTAGTCTTTTATCATTTTAATAACTACTTTTTCAAATTTTAAATAATTATTCAAAATAAAAAAAATATTTACACACAATATTATTTATAATATTTTTTGTTTCAATATCTAATATTATTTTATCTATAACTATATATATAAATATATACACATTTTTTTATCAATTTTACCCTTTTAGTTAGTCTACAAAATGCATATACACAAGCGTCTATATTTATGATAGTTTTAGATATAAAAAGATTTATTTAAGGTGAAACAAAACTAAACATATACTTTTGCAAATAAGTGTTTTGATTAATAATAATGTCACTCAAGTTATTAACATCAACTTATCTCGTTCTTAAGAGAAAAAAAAACTGAAAGGAGGCAACTAAACTTCTTTTATTACAATATCTTCCGAATTTTAAACTTTATGTTGAAGAATCAAAATATTCAAATAATTTTTTTTATGAATAATATTTGTTTAAGAGATATAACAAGTCATCTCTAAAAAAATAATATCTTTTAAAATAATAACGTATGTTTTAATATTATATATATATATATATATATATATATATATTGTTTTACAATTAATGTAATTCTAAAACAATTATTACTATTATTGCGTTTTATTTTATATTGCTGTATAAAAAAAAAAATCAATCTAAGTGACGTAAAACACAAGTGCGTATTTTTTTTTCCATTATCGGTGGTGAGGTTTTGTTTCCATTATTGGTGATTGTAATGACATGAGTTCGAATAGTTCAAACTTCAATTGAGTTGAAAACTTTTGTATTAGTTGAGTTCAACTAGAGGTGAAGAATACATATATCTTATCCAAACCAAATATGTACACACGTAGCAGTGAATTATTGCTCTATTTAATTAAATTGACTTCCAATATAAGATTGCAACATGTTATGTGTTTAAATTAATACAGAATTAAAAATTAAATATGTTTTTACTCTTCATATTTTGTTGCGAAACTTTTTTTTTTTTCAAACTTTGATATATTTTCAATTATTAAATTTTAGAAATAAATGCATATAATTCTTTCAATCCAATCACATTATTTTTTTTCTAATATTAAAGTAAAAATATGTCTAAAGGTATAATAAGTCAAATGTTAGCTTAAAACGCAGCTGACACATTAAAAAAATTTAATATATTTGAATTATAAGGACTATATACATTCATTTTTTAAGTTTGAAACCACAATTTAAAATATAGATAAATTTTATTTTCGTCAGAACTAAAAATATATTTAACTCTTTCATTAAAAAAAAAGAAATAAATTATATTATTTACTTGACTAAAACACATATTTGCCTAATGCAAGACATTTCATCAAAAGTTAACTTTTAATACAATTTTAAAAGTTCAAAAATACCTATTAACAATATTGAAATAAAATAAAAAAAATTCTAACAAAATGAGTTGAAGAGTAGTTAAGAAGTAATGTAAAGATGAAGTAAATGTTTAAAAATAAAAGTGGTTTTAATAAGATGAAGTTATCAATTAAGTTTAAAAACACAGAAATAGAAGAGTTTAACTATTCTAATTTCATTTTACAAAACTTTAAAAAAAATGAACTTATTTTTTTTACTTTTTCTTTAAAATTGTTAGTTGATCGTCCATCATTTTTAAAATACAAATTTATTGTATTGAAGTTATCATAGAATAGTAGATGTCATTCATCTTATCTGTCCTTTTTTGTTTGATTTGTTCGTATGCGAATGAATTACATGCTTATAAATATGTGTTGCATGTACGGTTTACTGAACAAAGATAAATATCTGCTAATCTAAAGTCGTAATGATATCTTCAATTTGATATTTCTGTTGGCATGTTCGAGCTCTTTGTATTGAATATGACTATTAGCTGAAATTTAGTTAGAATAATTGAAGTTGTTAATTTTAATTGAAGTTATTGCAGATTTTGAAGTTTCAAGCTAGGTAAATGCTTTTTTTAGGTTTGGAAATCTCCATAAAATTTGTAACTTTAGCCTTCTTATGAATTATATTTGAGTATGGATGGAGGTGTAAAACTCAATATAAGTTTTTATTTTTAATTGTTGTCATAATATTATTTATGTTTGAAGTTGTGGAGAGAACCTATTATAAATTCTAAAAGAGAAAAGAATTATATTATTATATTAATATTTTTTTATATTAATAATATTATATATATATATATATATATAATAAAAAGTTAAAAAGTTTTCAAGGGATTTTTTTTCTAAAATTGTAGAGGTTATTTATAGAAATTCATTTCATTCTCACTTTTCGATCTCTTTCATTATTTTTTAGTAAATTAATCCCTTTCGTATTTTCTCTTGAAGACCCAAAGATAAAGAAGCAATTAGTCTAAAGGGTTTTACCATACAAGTCAATCAATTTCATATTAGGTAAGTTCAAATTCTCATACTGTGATAGAGCAATTTTGTTTTTGGTGCATGCAATTTTCTCTCGCTACATGTGATTTTTCTATTTTTCTATATGCATCTTCATCTAATTGGGATTCTTAAACCATTCAATCGCTGATTGTAGTTTTTGGGTTGTGAATACAGGACCATTGTAAGTACGTTGTGCAATAGGGTGAACAGTCATAAGAGTCTTCCAAGGTGAGGGAAGTTAATCTTTTAAATTGTTTTAAAATGAGAATTTATAGCTACATAACCTTTAAATGATTTTGTGAAGTTTGATTTTATACAATTTTTTAGAGTTTTTAATGATTTGTGGTGTTTTGAGTTGTGTATATTTTCTTATGGTTGATGAATTGTAGAGTGATGACATGACTGAGTTGTTTGATGGTATGAATTGGGTCTGAATGAGAATTATATTGATGAGTACTAAAGGAAAACGATTCTTGGTGAAAGGGATAGGTGTGTGAATTTTGTGTTATAGAATGAAAGGAATCAAGATGATAAAAACTGATATGTCAATTTGTTATGGGTTCTTGTATCACTACCGACCAAATGTGATATAAATGTAATGTTGACATTGTTGAAAAAGAGTAAATTTGAGAGGTTGGTATTACTGTAAATAATAATGTTGATAGGCTGAAGGAAAAGTTCAATTGTTTAGAAGCAATTTTGTTACTGTTGCGTGTCCACCATTGGGCGGCTCCGAACACCATTAGGCAATAGAGAGAGGTACTAAGTTAATGGTCTGGAGTTTTAGAAAAACTTTAAATTTTTGTTTGAAATGTTTATGTCCTCTTTGGCTTAGAAATGAAAAGTTTGGTTCTCAATTCGTATTCTAAAGAAAAAATATCACTATTTAGGATGTCAAAGTGTATTGAAAGAGGATTCCAAGAGTAAGACTATCTACTAGTATCTAACTCACACTAGAGTATGATGAGTATGATATCTAGGAGGTGAGAGTCGAAAGAGAGCTTCACATGGTAGACCACGGTATGATATGAAAGAGGATTATACTTAGAGAATTAGTGAAGTTAACCATGTCATAACTTATTAAGTTAGATTTTGTTTCATCTTAATTCCTTTCTAATGATGGTCTCAGAGATAATGAGTAAGTATGACAAGTGAGAAATCTCACGAGTATGTTCAATGCCCTAATCTTTCGAAAGTAATGTATATGAGTATAATTGTGATAGGAATTGAATGTGCTAGTGCTTTGTAATGATGAGTGAAACTTTAGTAGTAATTTATGTAAAAGTCTAATAGTAAATCATTGAGTTTGTTTTTGTGGGTTGTCACCACTAAAGATTTTTTTAATATTCTTGTAAGTTCTTTTGTTCTATCCAATACTTTTCCTTTAAATGCATTAGCTTACTCTTTTTTCTTTTCTTTTCTTGTGTTGTATGTTTTTATGCGATGATCGTGTATGTAAATATGTGAACATAGGTACGAACAAATGAGGTTACTAGCTTAGGAGCAAGAGCTAGTAAGTGATAGTTTAGAATAGTAATTAGTTCAAAAGACGAAGTATTTGTCTTTCTTTTGAAAAATTGTATCAAACATATTTCTTATATTTTGAAGTACTTTGGAATGCTTAAGAAAAGTTACTCTGAAATACAATGTTAAGAGATTGTAATAATTTTTAAATTTATTCTATATAGATATGTACGAAGTATTGATATTATTAAGTAATTACTTAAAGTTTTTGAGTCCATCTTGGGATAGAGATTGTACACCAAAGGTAATATTATATTATGTAGGAATGAGCTGACAAGAAAAACTATTTAATATATATTACGTATAAATTATTTAGTATGAATATATATATATATATATATATATATATATATATATATTTTTTGGTTTTTACAAATAGTTATAATTAACCTTCTTCTAAAATATGATTATATTTGTAGTATGAATTGAAGAGAGTTTTAAATTATTGAGGGAGTCATTATTTTAAAGTAAGATAGTAACGTGTAGAGGTGAAAGTAGGGTTTTTCATAAAAAGGGGATTACATTATAGTGATGACATTGGTGATGTTGCTATAAATTAAGCCATAACATGTGGTTGGGTTGGGCTATGAAATGAAATGGTTGGAGGAGAGTGAGGTATGTGATTTTAATATGCCTGTCATAAAATAATAAGAAGTGTAGCTGAGTCAAATTAGCTTCTAATAAACATTTGCATATCACTTTGTCATATTTGAATAACATTTTTAGAAAGATTGACTTCTTTCTCAAAAAAAGAAAAAAAGGAAACATTTCCCGTGAAATAGCGGCAAGATAAAACAAGTAGACTTATATTATAATTTTCTTATTTACTATTTTAATTATTTCTCATAATTTATTATTCACTGTTTATCACTTATTGCCTATTACTTAATAATTAATACTGTATTGTTTATTATTTATTACTTAATGTGTATAATTTAAAAATTATAATTTAATATTTAATATTTACCATATATTATTTATATTTCACATTTATTATTTATTAATTAATATTTATTGCTTATTATTTAGCGTTTGGTACTTATTATGTATTATTTAAATTTACTATTTCCTATCTGTAACAGTAATAATCCCAAAAATAGAATACAAGACTCTGAATTACAGTATAAAGTGTAATTACATTACTTTGAATTTAATTTTTTTCTAAATAAAAGACCATATGAATATTATTACAAAATAAAAGACTCTCTGTACACAAGATATAAAGATATACATTATACACAAGTATCTATTGTTCTTGAATTTCAACTCCAAACCAGCTTTCCTAAAGTCTAGCTTTACTGTGTCACCTGCACATTCATCTGCTAAGGGTAAGCTAGCGACAATTTCTAAACAACCAAAATCTATAATTTATGAACTATATAATTTACTAACATTCCTGTTGTTCATGCATTCTGATTTCAAATCAAATACATATAGACTTCAAACATACTTATTTTAGACTTGATTCTGAATTATTTAAGCATCAAATCGGATACTCATGCACATGTTATATAATTATGAAAGAAAATATTACATCTCGTTCAAATTTATCAGGTATTAATCCCTTGTCAAAACAGTGATCCTACGCTCCAAATTCTGTTATATGAACCTACATAAACTCTCACCACCTAAACTTCATTTTGTATATGAGTCTTTAAGTTAGAGATGGGATAACTTCACAATATGAATCTATACTCAATGCATAATATTATATTAACCAGTATAGCATTCATCCTTAGGAACACTATATTCATACAATACACAATTATAGTAACCTTCCAATCCAAACATTCCATTGTATAATCATATTGAACGTCATTTATATAAAGCATTCCTAAAAACTCATATTTGTTGTTCTAAAGGGCTTGATGATATGATGAATCCTAAAATCTTAAGATTTGTATGTTCTTGCTTAGTCTAGAACTAGCTTGTATTTAGGAGTCTTTTAGTATTTTAAAAAAGGATATTAAAATAGGTTGAATGCTTTTGCATATAGATATGTGATCAATATATCAAATCTACTAAAATGACAAGGATTCAGCTGATTTCACTTATTTAAGTGAAATCAATCGATTGACAATTATTTTTAATCAACTTAATATATCAGTCAACATAGGCTATATGTTCTCTTTTTGTCTTTAAGGAGTGTGACTTTTGAAGTAAAATCAATCGATTGACAATTATTTTTAATCAACTTAATATGTTAGTCAACATAGGCTATATGTTCTCTTTTTGTCTTTAAGGAGTGTGACTTTTGAAATTGAGAAAAACACTTTGAGAAAATTTATTCAACACACTTTTTCAAACAGAGTCAAAGATGTTGCAAAATGTGTAATTGTTCATGAGGTTTTGGAGTTGTGATTGTCTCCATCTTGATCTTAGAAGATCTTTGATTAAATAGGGAGAGTTAATCATTCAAGTTTTGTCATCCATGTATTCATTGTGTTGTTTAGTGTTTCTGGTGTGGTTTCAGGTTTGCAAGAAGGTGTTCTTGTTATGTTGTGTGTTCTTCTTGTGTGAGTCGAAAAGGTTGTATTCAGGTATATTTTTCTTCAAGAAATTGTTTATAAGGATCTTTTAATTTCTTGTGATAGTGGAAAGTCAAGCTCAGGTTGTTTTCTAACAGGATATAGCTCCTTGTGAGTAAACCGGTATAAAAACTCTTGGTGCACTAATTTTATCTTTTCTTCAAAGTTACATTTTTAAAGCAATTCATCGAGAAAGTTGATAAATGGTATCTTTGTGAGTAAATTCATTATGGTCAAATAATCATTCAACTAATCTAGCTATAACATCTTGATTGATCTTTGATAAAAAATCACTTGGATCTATCAAAGGCTTGTTGTGTGATAAATATTTAGATATTTTATCATATTTTTAACTTGTTAATTATTCATTTTAATCGATTAAGATGTATGATCTAATAGTGGTGCATGCTTAAATCTCTAGGTCAATCTGAATCAAGCGAAAAATTCTCATAAATTTTAGTTGAACATTGGTTTTATCATAACCACACCAGTCATCCCCCAAACATATCAGTGATAATAAGTAGGTTAATAAATCACAGAGCATATGAGCAAATACTCTTTTTCATCCATATCTCAAATCTACAAATGAATTATTGATTTAGTCATCTAATTTTTTTGTTTGGTTCATTTTGATCCTTTTTTGTTCAATTTAGTCCTCCAATTATTTAAAAAGGTTATATTTGATCATTTTCGTTAAGTTGACATTAACACCGTGTTCGTACATGCCATGTGTCAATTTGTGAAACTTTTTATTTTTTTTATTTTTTTTAAATATATAAACTACCACGTGTCAGGTTACTGTTGTGTCACGTGACATTAGTAGTGGTTGTTTTCAATTTAGTCTTCTATTTAAATTGTTTATTCAATTTGGTCCCCTATTATTTAAAATGATTGAATTTTATCCTCTCTAAGTTGAGAATAAAATAGTAAATAAGTTTAATTTCAACTTATATATACATGTTAAAATAATTTTATTGAATTTAAACGTTAAATCACTACACCTAAATATTCAAATTATTTTACTTTTTACAAGTGTAAAAAATTACAAGGGTATAAAATGTAAAAAAAATAAAATAATTTGAGTATTTAGGTGGAGTGATTTGATGTATAAATTATAAAAAATTATTTAACAAGTATAGATAATTTGTAGTTAAGCTTAATTACTAATTTGTTCTCAAATTGAAGAGGACAAAATTAGATCGTTTTAAAGAACAGAGAGACTAAATTGAATAAAAAATTTAAATAGAGAACTTAATTGAAAACAACCACCACCATTGTCATGTGACACGATTATAACCTGACACGTGGCACAATTGTAACCTGACACATGTCAATTTAAATATTTAAAAAAATTTAAAATAAAAAAATTGAAAATTTAACAACTTGACCCTGACATGGAACTACGGATGGCAACGGGTCGGGTCGAGCACGGATAGTGCCTACCAGCAACCTGATCCGCAGCAAAAAAAATTCACATGTGCTACCTGCGCGGGTACCCGTTTAAAAAATACTCGCGGGTATTTTAAAATCCGCGGATATCCGTGGACACTCGCAAATATTTAAAAAATATATATTATATAAATATTTAACTTTAAATTTAAATAAAATTACAAAAAATATGTAAAATAAAATATAAATTATATTACATTTAAATTAAATTTAAATTTAATCTAATAAAATATAAATATAAATATAATTTTAATTTTAATTTTGTACGGGTAACAGATATCCTTGGCTACGGATAGTATGATATCTGCACCCGACTCGTATATAAGCGGGTATGAAAATACCCACTACCTGCAGGTAACAAATATTTATGAATACCAACTATACGTCACCGATTTTATTCGCGGATACCCACAGACATAGATATTATTGACATCCCTACACATAACATCAACTTAAGAAAAGAGACCAAATTAAACTTTTTGTTAAATAATTAAAAATAATAATAATAACCGAACCAAATAATTAAAAAGCTAAATCAATAACTATATCTAAATATTATAAGCAATATTTTATCACCCTTTCACTCTTATTCCTTAAAATACAAACTTTACATCTAAGCATAGTTATGTCTTCATTATGACCGTAAGTATATGAAAATATGCACAATTTGATAAATCTATGTTGAATAAGTTATTGAGCTCTAAGTAAATTAATATTTTAATATAGTCAACTATTATATTTTTTGAACCTCACTGTATCCTATATGAATTGTCAAACTGATGTTAGTCAATCAAGAGCACTAAGGGTTAGTTTTCAATCCAATAAAAATAGAAAAAATATGATAGAGAATTAAAAATATATTAGTGTGGGTTTTATCGGTTAAAAACCACATTCCACGTTCTTCAATAAGTAGTACTTAAAAAAATATATAAAGATTCTTTTTTATCAAAAAACATTATATATTTTTAAAATAATATTAGTAGTGATGTATTTCAGTTTTAATATAATAAAAAAGTTACAATCTTAATATAAAGTATTAATTTTATTCAACATCTTAAAATAATTGAATGCAAAAAATAAAAGCAATCAATATTTTCTTTAATAAACATACATGAAAATAATTAAAGATCAAATATTCATTCAATTATTTCAACCATTAATAAATATCAAATAAAATTAATGAAACTAATTTTTTTTTCATAAAGATTATAATCTTTTTAAGTATACCAAAAATTAAATATATTAATATTTATTACAATTTATCCTTTTTTTTTTCTTTTTGTAACAGTTTTTAATAATTTATCATAATAATGTTTTAATTACAAGTAATATATTTTTTTATGAACTAATGAAAAAAAAATTAGTTAAAATTTGTTTTTATTTTTATATATATATTAAATGATCAGAGAAGAATGTTACAGAACTTGCAAATGATCTGATTTTTTTTTTATCTTATCTTGTATAAATATACGTATTTTAACTTTCTTAAGTGTTTTGATAGACGTATATTACTTAAAATAAAGTGAGAATTGAAAAATGGATAATAATGTTTCGATGGTGATAGTTTAAACTAAATAATATATATATATATATATATATATATATATATATATATATAGAGAGAGAGAGAGAGAGATATGTTTTCATGCAAATGTGATGATTTTGGAGAGATGCTTTGCATGTTCCTCAAACTTTCTTTGCATCTTCCGGAGGAACCAAACCCGTGACTACAATATTCTTTACCATCACTTCGATTACTATCATCCAAAATAATATTCAAACTCTCACAAACTAAAATTACATTTAAAAAATTATATTGAAAGGGATCTTTGGAAAAGTGTGCAATCACGCAAGAATCTTATTATTTAAATTCTCTATATACAATTCAAGAAGTTTTAAATCCACATAAAATAATAAGATAATGGGGTTTTAAAATCTCCTTTAAAGGAAAATTTTAAACCCGCGTAAGATAAAAGGTTTTGAAAACATAGTAAAATTTCAGAAAATATAAAACCTCCATCAAAGTTAGTGTTTGGGGTTGGGAAAACCCTATAGAACATTTGTCTCTTAAAATAGGAATCTAAGGTAGATTACTTGAAGCAAAAAGTATTTTTTTTTTATTGTAATGGTAAAGCGCTCAATTTTTTTCGTATTAAATCTAGTAGTTTAAATCATGAATAGTAATTTTTTATTCTAAACAAATCAAATTGCTATAAGAAGAGATCTTACCCATCCTCAATATGAAAGTTTTGATCAAGAGTCCCTCGTTAGTGATATTAACAATAATAATCTTATCGTAGAGAAAAAAATCTATACTTAATAAAGAAAAAACAAAATGTTGATAAAGTTTTAGAAAAAAATAAGAAATATTGTAGGATTGATACAAAATGAACAATGATCAAAGAAAGAATAAAATGTTTCTTAATAAAAATAATTTTCATTCAAACCAAATGTTAGAAAAAATATTAAACAAATAAGAATTAGAGATGGGTATTTTCTATCTCTCTTAGTTTTGTGTTAGGAACTAAATTACAAAGCCGTTGTACGGTCCCAAATTCATTAATTTTAATGGTGAATTGGAAGAATTGACTTTTTGAACATATGTATCAAATTGAGTGTTCAAATACAGCTATAAATACATATTTAAATATTAGGTATTTCCCTAATTCACTGTACAAATAATTTTCTATTTGGTTTCCAACTTTAACTCCTGATTTAACATATAATTGGGATCCAATGAAAATAAATTTTCAAAAAAAGCATTTAATAAGGGAACTAGAATAAGTACAATTACTTCATGAATATTCAAAAAGTATAAGAATAAAAATATGGTGACTATCTAAATTAATTTCTGCGATTACAAGTTCAATGTTTCACTCAAATTTTAGAATATGGCACGATTAACTAACAAGGATTATTAAACAAATAAAATTAAAAAAGTATATACATTGAAAAATTGATAAGCCAGTTATGAAAGATCAAGGTGCAAATCTTCAACGAATAAAAAATATAAACATGGAATACATGAAAATGGTGATGTGTTATACGAAAACAATAACAAAATAACTTTTTTGTTCTATTCTTTTTATCAGTAATCACACATTTTAATATTACAATTTAGTGGTAATTTTTCCGTTAAAAATATACTTTTTTGTTTAAATTTCATAGTAATTATATATGTGGCCATTGTTGTTATTATTATTTTGGTTAAAAGCTAACCAGATAAAAATATTAATACACTGGCGTCGCCCGGACTTGAACCGGAGACCTTCAGTGTGTTAGACTGACGTGATAACCAACTACACCACGACACCATGCTTGAAAACGATTAAATAAGATTTATTATTTATATTTTTGACAACAGTGTCTGCCTTTATCATTTTTTATTTCAAGGCTCTCAATTAGCTAGAGTTTAAATTACGAATCCATAATGATTCCAATTTAGATAGAATAAATAAATTTAACATGACAAAATTTATTAAAGTTGTAATAATTATTACATGTATGTTTTTGAAAAAAATGATTTAATTACTTTTTTATTCTTACTTTCGTCTAATTAGTTTCAATTTTTAAAAGTTAAATATAATTTAGTTTTTTGTTTTTTTTTTTTGAAACGGATAAAAAAAATTCTCAAAATTAAAGATATTAATAAAAATGGTTCACTTAGTTAATGTAATTAACATTATTTTA
>Ga0214543_1001148_pt1 | contig 49854 bp, 32 predicted proteins | sample CNSS2metaG_FD_160094 | JGI IMG/M metagenome (GOLD analysis project Ga0214543, IMG submission 160094) | Root nodule microbial communities from cowpea collected in UCLA plant growth center, Los Angeles, California, USA - CNSS2 | ecosystem: Host-associated > Plants > Roots > Nodule | place: USA... | reverse complement strand
TATAAAAATATATATATATATATTTTATATATATTTTTTGTATATATATATATATATATATATATATATATATATATATATATATATATATATATATATATATATATATATATTAGGGTTGGCTGGTTTGATCTTCACATTTTGCCTTTCCTTCCTTTATTAATTCACATCATATAGTAGAGAAATATATATTACATTTCTTTCTTGATGTGTTAATTTTAGGGGTGGGGCACAACACTCAGACATAAACGTAAACGTAAATATTATCTGCTTAAAAAATTCCAAATAGATCCCGTGATAATGATAAAATCTAAATTTGACAACATATAAATTTAAATATCAGTATTTATTTATTTATTTTATCCGCTAATAAACAGAGATGTCCCTCTTCAATTTTATAAGAAAATATCAACAAAATAAATTTCACACAACTTAATTAGTAAAAGTAATGTATATCTATAAAGTTTTATTTAGTTATCCTAGCGGTCTGTTGACAAAAAAATGTTTTACATGATGTTATTTGTTGATGAAAATATTTAACGGAAAATAGACTTTGTTGTGTTCTTGTCTAAATATAGAACAAAAACTAATTTTTCTAGTGCATCTTGTAAGAAAAAATAGAGTTTAAAGGTATTAAGAAGGTTATTAATTTGAGCACTAATTCTTATAAAAGTTCTTATTAGAGCAAATTGATGTGATATAGTGGGTTATTAAAATTGGAAATTGAATATTAAAGATACTGTGTTTTAAAATACAAGATTCGTAATTTTTTAAAGGTGTATACCATGAAAATGTTGGTTCTTAAAGCACTTTATTATTAGAACAAAATTTGAAAAATAAAATGAGTTGTTAAAAAGTTATATGGATGGTAAGACCCATATAATATCATTGCATGGTAAGCATTCTAACAGTGCTCAAAAGTATGTTTAAATTGGATTCCAGAAAAAGAAAATGAAATTCAGAACAATTAATTTTCATCTGTTTGAACTTTAGTTTTGTATTTCCAAACTAACTCCATCAAGTACAAATTGCTTCAATTCAAATCAACCAAACCCCCAAATTTACAAATTTTATTTTTGAAGAAAAATACCTAATTTTGTAGGAAAAAGGTATAATGGCGTTAACTACATATATTGACTTACATTAACCAAATAATACAATTAATTTATTTAGTTGAAAGTGCTTTTGTTTATGCAACAATAGATACCCCAGTCTGTAATTCAAATTCAATAATACAAACTCTTGCTGTAAGCAGAAAGCTCATAAGACCAAAAACTGTGTTGGACTGACGTATACAAGTGTTGCTTTTGAAGACCAAAAACTTACATATGTTGGTACAAAGAATTGATATTCCCATGAAATGACTTAAGATATTCCTTGCTGCAGAATTGGCCTAGCTAAACAATACAAAATGTGCTACAGAGGCTAAGAAAAGCTTACAACAGACTTAGGGATCACAAAACTTCAAAATTGTAATGAAGTTATGGACTATTAACATTGCATTATGCCTTTTTCTCTCACCGAGAGGAAGGGAGAAGCTTTCTATCACTTATTGTGCTCCTACATCAATGGCTGTATCAATTGCATCAATTGAGTTATTTTGTTGTCCCCACAGTTGTGCATATCTTCCTGCTTTTGATAACAGCTCTTCATGTGGTCCTTGCTCAACCACCTTCCCATTTTCCAGAACAATAATCTGAACAATGGCAAATAAAGCTTTTGATGTAAATAATGTACTGTTCAAAGAACATACACAGGTTTTCTTTGGGGATCATCATATATCTACTGTTATGAAATGTGCCTTTTTTATGATGTGTCCAACTTCAACATATACATTATTACTATTAGAAAAAAATTAGTAACTGTTCTGGAGCAATCTATGTAAACTTAAAGTTTGTTATAACAGGTTCACATGAGGAAACACATAATCTAGGAGCTAAGCAATGTTTAAGGACATAAAAAGTAGATAGAGATTACCTCATCACACTGCATTGCAGTGGTAAGCCTGTGAGCAATGAATATGGAAGTCCGATTTTTTGCTACGGATTTTAATGCACTTAAAATCTCTGCTTCTGTAGTGCTGTCAAGAGCACTTGTAGCTTCATCACACAACCTGGTAGCGAGACAGGACAAGGGCAAAGGGGAGCAATTAAAATAAACATCACTAACATTTATTTATTCTATGGTGACAAACAATGATGCTTCTCACTTTATCTGAATCACAGGGATCTCCCATGATTGAAGAATGGCAGACTATATATCTAATAATTTCGATCAGATTGTTAAATCAGTAATGCAGCATGACCACAATATCTCAGTAGAGACCTATAGGTTATTTATTTACCATAACCGTATTTATAGTTATAACTTGATAATACATCAAAATAAGAGGCAAATTTTAAGTAAAATAAGTCAAGTCACAATTTCAACATTCCCATTTATGCATGATCCAAGAAAAAAACACATCCAAACAGTTAACAAAATTCTTTAGTACTTCACGCCAAGTGCAGGAAACGGGTTATTGTTCAGGAAAGAAGACACTTTAATCTCAAAAATATATACTAATGTAGACTATACAGGTTATGTTACTAAGAAAATCAGCTTCGGCATACTGTGTTTCTTGGAGTGGTAACATGGAGAAAGAAAAAACATGATAGTATCTCTTTCCAATGCAAAAGCTGAATTTCGAGCCCTTGCTCAAGGTGTGTGTGAAGGACTCTGGATGAAAATTACACTAGATGACCTTAAAAAAATAAAGATAGATAACAAGTCAATCATGAACATTACCCCATATTCCAGTACAACATGATAAGACCAAACATATTGAAATTGACAAAGGCCTTGTGATTACAACAACCTATATCCCTACATGACTTCAGATAACAGACATTTTCACCAAGGACTTCCTCAGGGTAGATTTCAAAATCTTGTAATCAAGTTGAAAATGATCTACAGTCATTTAGCAACTTGAGGGGGAGAGGATTAAATAGGGAATTATTAGGATAAGAATATATTTAGAATTTTCTTATTCATTTTAACATTTATTTCCTTATTTTAAAGAGTTTAATTGTTTAAAAATAAAGCTGAGGAGATGTAATTGGTGTGATTGTCATCAATAATTTATTTATTTTTATTTCCTTACTTAGTTCAAGTGTAATCTTTTTGTTCTTGAGGAAAGGTAATTCAATAAACACATTTTATAGAAATGATTTGATTACATCTTTGGAAAGAAAGTAGACAAATTCATTAAAATAATTTCAGTCCACAAAGACAAATCATTTTCGTCTGAAACGTGGTAAATATAAAAATACAAGCCACACACAAGAAAAAGTGTCAAGTAGATAAAATGATTAGAATACTCACAGAATTGCAGGTGCTTTTAAGAATGAACGAGCCAAGGCAACACGTTGCTTCTCACCACCACTCAACTAATAAGAAAAGCCATAAGTAAAAATTTAAGAGTTTTTCATTGTAGACTTCTATCATTTGAAAAAAAAAAAATAATGTAAGAACATGGGATTGTATTTCTCAAGGTAAGACATTACAACACTCACAAACATAATAAGATCCCTAGGTAAATCTTTTACATCTTCTATAATCAGATCTTTGTAAAAGAAACTGAAAGAGAGAGAAGTTTGTAACAAACTAAACTGCATACATTTTATTAACCTGTGAAAGAGGAACATTACATGCACATTTATAGTTAACAACAACAGAAGAGGAACTAACTGCTTTATTGTACATAACAAAATATAAGTACATACCTCTAATACTATTTAACACTTTAATCTAAAATGTCAGGTATGACTTTTGTAACAACCTAAATAGATATATGGAAATTTTAGCCACAAAGGCCACATCTCCTCTCACTTAAAGAACTTCTTTTCTAATTTCTTTAAGCAATGCATCCATGTCCGTTTTAAATTAATTGTCATGTCCTTTTATAAGTTATTAACATCGGATTTTCTCAATACATCTAGATTGTGGGTGTTTATTTCAGTGATCTCAGATTTGCAATGCATAATCCTCGATAACCTGGAACAAGTTATTACCCAGAAGAACAATACTGAGAAACGTATATTTTAAAAAAGAAGAAATTTCTATCACCTTGAGCCCTCGCTCTCCGACAACAGTTGAATATTGATCAGGAAAATTCATGATAGTGTTATGAATCGCTGCTTGTTGAGCAGCTTCATAGACCTGTATCCATATAGTAATAAATAAAACTTGGAACCTAGCAGTGGAAATTTGCAAGTTGAAGAAGCAAGCAGAGATACAGCATTACAGTAAAAGTTACCTCCTCTTTTGTTGCAGAAAGCCGACCATAGTGGATGTTGTGAAATATAGTATCATTAAAAAGTACCTGTCCACAATCAATTAGGTTTCCACAACTTCCAACATCTGGCAGGGGAAACATGTATGAGATTTTAGAGATATGTGGTTTGTTCAACTTACAGTATCTTGTGGAACAACACCAATGGACTTCCGCAAACTCTCAAGGGTTACCTCCCGAATATCTTGATTATCTATCTTTATCTGTAAGGTTCGAGAAAAAAGGAGAATGAGAGAAAAATAATGTCTAATTTAACAATATAAGACAATGAGCAATTCGTGGCATAATTACAAAGATTGCAGATAAAAAAACTGCCATTGGGCTATCTAAAGCCTTAATTATAAAGACAACCTGCTTGCAAGAAGTGATCAGTAGTACTCACTATTACTGGCTAGAAATTCATAAAGGAAACAGAAGTTTCAACGATAAAAATGGCAAGAGTCTGAAGAATTCAAAGTTCATGCATAAGCTCCATGCAAAGGATCATTTATTTGTAAACTAAAGCAAGCTAAACTTAGATTAATGTTCTTTAAGTTATAATGGAATATAAATCCATCTATCAGAACCAAAACATTTAGCTTTATTACATGTCAAGTATCCATGGATAAGTAACAAACCAAATTAACCTCAATTTATATAGTTCAGTCATTATTGACGCCTATACACATCTTTAGAACTATATAGCACAGGTGTTAAAAATCAGGCCTCTCATGGTACAAATGAGACAGGACGAAACTGCATGTCATTTATATCATGGCAATATAGCTTAAATTCACGACAGTTAGATCAATTGATTCATATCTTACACTTCCAGAATTAGGATCAAAGAACCTGAATAGCAATCTAAGAATGGTTGATTTTCCTGTCCAGAATTACAAATTTGAATCATGTCAGAAATGAGCATGCATTATTATTAAAGAGCAGAGAATATTCAAAAGCCAGAAAATGCAACAGGCACCATATTTAAATTTGAACACCGAGGCATTTCATGTTTTAGAAGTATGTATACCGTATACGAACTAAATAATACTAAGCTTCAATATCATAGGAAAACCCATTATAAAGAGAAAATCCTGTTCAAGTGAGGCTGGCTAAACAAAAAACACGAAAACTTCACTCTCAATTAACTAATAGACATGGTTGTGATTAAGTAAACCAACAGCCAAACCTTAAAAACAAGAAGCAATGAGTTATCAATCATAAATAAATATAGAACACACTGATGATTGTTGAAATTGTCAGACACACCGTGTGGCATACCAACTACTAGATGAAAAATCATACGGAGAGTGGCAGTGCATGAATGGGTTTTAAACCACAATCTCCCACCTGCTTCCTAGTTGGTGACCATCAGATGCAATAGAAATGTCAATTATTCACAAAACGAAAGGCTGATAATAACCTTGGGAGAACCACACCACAAAAGCTAGTCATTGTACTAGAGACTTAAGGTCTTAACCCTGCACCAGATTCCTATGCTTCGTATATGACTTAGGTTCAATATCTTCAAATCATGTAAAACACATTTTCCTACCACAAATTTAGAACGATGATATTTTCCACACGAGCGAGCAAACAGACCTATGCTTGACAGCAATCCCAGAACACAGGATTCAACTAGTCAGGAAAGGAAATGGCTACATGCCATGAAGAAGGCCACCCTAAAAGGATAGCAAATAGGGCAAATGGATCCAAAACTTCCTGCGCAGATCAGCCCCTTCTAAATCCTATGGCCAGTTAATTCCAAAAAAAGTATACACCCACTAATGTTGTTGGGAAAGGTATAGCATGCATGGACTAAGTCCTAAGCATACTAAATGCGGACAAGAAAATTATAATTATAGTTGCAACCAAATACAAATAAAGCATTTGATCCCTAAAAATTGTATGATAAAAATTTTAAAATTTATAAAGTCCTCGGAAGTTTTATTTTTTAAGGAGTGACTTGTCAAATTTCACCTTAAAATCAATTTATATTATGTGAACATATATTTATAAGCTGCACTCAAAAATTGAAGTAGGTAATGCTGGACGGCTGAACAATACCCCGCCTTAGATGCACGCTGAAACAGGTGAGTCTATCATGATGAGCAATTTACCAAGATCTATTGGCTTTGATATCATGATAGATTTCATCTTAAAAACAATTGACACGAAGCGAAGTTACACTCGAAGAATTGAGGTAGACAACTTGAGACTTCCCAACATGACTTAAGTGTTTTTGGACTAGAAAAGTACATAAAACGCACATACATATTGTAGTGTGATTACTCAGAAATATTTGAGTTATGTATGCAAGCAGCCATATATGCTTAATATAAGTTGTCTTAATGTTTTTATACATAAGCGTTCGCACCTTAAGGAGTTTCTCTTTAATAAAACCATCCACAACCGCTTTTCATAAAAAGAATTATAAAGAATTGTGTTATATGCTATCTCTATTATAATCTTCGACAAAGTGTTTTGTAACCTTTAACTGCTTTCAGAAAACAGCTAAGTGATTCAACAATCATATATTTTTCTATCTTTCTAAATATTATGTTTGCATTTGTGAAGTAGATATAGCTATAAACTTTGTACAAGTCAATGAAAAAAGAAAGTTAGCTAATCAGCACGAATGCCAAAGTAGCTTGTTAAAATGTAATGTTATTTCATTATTATTTCTGTTGTATGTACCCACCTCTAGGATTAGGGTTCATGGTAAGTGCCTTCTTACCTTATTTTGTAACTCCTATATAAAAAGCAAAACAGTGTAGTTTGAATACACTGGTTTTCCTCCATCTGATTTATTCAAGTTAGCCAGACAAAAAGAAAAGGAAGAAATGTGTCTTACAGTTATATGAAAGAGAGAACTTTTTCACAAAAAATTGTCATGTTGTTTGGCTAGACTCTCTTCCCTCAACCTTGTGTGGTTTGACATTTCATTTCTTTAATACATATAAAAGAGAAAGAACTTTTTCATAAAAATGGTCCTGTTTGTTGTTGGTGTCTGATATTTCATGCCTTTAATAAAGAAAAGAATGGGAAGAAGCTTATTCTACTATGATTATCTTATCAAGCTTATATAAGAAGACTCCCAGATCAAAGATTCCCCAAACTTCAATATGGAAGAAACAAATCGCAAGACCTTCTCAGTCTTTTTTGTTTTGCTTTCTTCAAATTCATTTTTTTTGTCAGGTCGGATTATGAACAAGTGCTTGAATGCAGCAGTAACATCTATCTTGTGTGCAAACCCTTGCCTGCAATTGATAGCTCAATGCCACGAGAACATTATCCCTGTTTCTATTTGATCCCAAAAATTAACCAAAAAAAACATTTATTGTACTAGTGCTTGTATACAACAACTATAGAAAGCAATGAACCTCAAGAGCTTTGTTTGTTCATATAATCCTAGAATTGTTCACTGCTACTGCTACGTTCAAAGTGGTGCAACTGAAGAGAGCATGCGCCAAGAAAAAGCGTTCGATCCAATTCATTTGCCACAATTTGATAATAAACAAAGGAAATGTATCAGAATTAGATAGAGTGGGAGATAAAGTCTCGTCATGCCTATAATATAATTTGGATTGGGATGAAAAATGTAAAGCTGTCTGTGTTGTGTAGTAGATTTCAGAATGGGAGGTTGGAGAACATTCTTTTGCTTTGCAGAGAAGGAAGTGTGTCAGTGTGTGTGTGAGTTCTTCAGACTATTCCGAAAGAAAAAAACAATTCTGGAACAGATTTTAAATGTTCGAGCAAATTTATTCCATAATGAAAAATATTCTTTGGAGTGTTTCAGAACAAGTAACCTGAAAATTTCAGATTCTTTATTCCGAAATAGGTAAGAATGCATTCCAGAATCCTGTAGAATATGATTTTTCCTAGAGTCTCTTTTCCAGAGATGGGTTGTTTGGAAGATTTTTAAAACATTCTGAATAGCATTTTCCAAAAAGAATAAGGATTTTAAAAGGCCATTTTACTCATTCCACTGTTGGGGGGTGCAAGAAGAGATGATGGCTGTAAAGGAAGCAATTGCCTTTTCTATTTATTATTTCTAGAGCCTTGGGCCATGAGTTGAATCCAATTTGAGTCAAACATTTCTCTATCCTATTTTTACATGGACCGGTATTTAACTTGTTATTTATGAACTGTTACTAATGGTAATATAGTAAAAGCTAAAGAAGAAGAAGAATAAATCAATGTTGATTAAAAAATATTACAGAAACATTTTAAGCATAACATATAACATTATAAACTAAATAGAGCATAATAAACATAAAACTTCAAATGTTAATAAAGAAACTTAAATATCATATTAATACTAAACTTAAAGAAACCTAAAATCCTATTTGTGTGTGTATGTATGTAGATAAGTAAAAAAGAATATCAATATTATCAAACATACATATATTATTATATAACACAAACAATATATATGTAAAAAATCTAAGAGTATCCTCTGGCGAATCAGGTAGGCCAAGTGGAAACATTGCGTCGGTCCATATTCTTAATGGAGCCAAAAAAATAAATAATATAGCAGTCATTTTGGCCCAAACTAAAAGAAAGATAAAAAAAAATCTAAATATAAAAAAATATGCACTTCTTATCATTTAAGTCACATAAATGAAATTAATTTTAATTGTTAGATCCAGTAATCTGATAAATAAATTATAACACAACACAAGATATGCTATAAATTATAATCAAATAATATTATTTTCAATTTTTTTAAAATTATAATTTTTATTTTAGAAAAAGACTGACCAACAAGCCTATGGGTCAAGCCGACCTAGACCCATTTGGACAGTAGGATAAATGAACTGGGTCAGAATTGGTCCACTTAAATTTAGACTGTTATATTTCCAGCCTAACCAAACCCATTTTACCAGCTATTTGGGCTGGCCCAATAAGGCCAAAACAATTTTACTGGCTCTGGCTACTACTGCTATCAACTATTGGCAATTATGATCTACTTTACTTTTTGTTTATGTACAATAAGTTTTTATTATGAATGATTATTAGTGCATGAATTTTGATCTATTTTCCCTTTTTGAACTTTTATAAATGTGTGTAGAATAATAAAATAGCGGTCATTCCACTATTATCAGCACACATCTATCTCACTTTAAGGATCAGCTGCTAGTTTGGTAGCACTTCACATTGCAAAAACTGAAACACTTTGTGATGTGAATTAGTGATGGAGAATGGTAGCAGATAGATGCCACTCGCTTTGCAAAATAGTATGAAAAGTAAAAGTAAATCGTAGCAAAATCCATTCCATTGCCAATCTCCAGGAATAGGCAGCAGGAAAATTTCTAAAACTTAGCATGTAAAATAATTTAAGAAAATAAAGAATTATCATGCTGAAGCTTACCACTTCCACTAGTTCCAACAATTGCAACACTTTTACCCGCTGGCACAACAAATGATATTCCATCTAGTATCTTTCTTTCTGTGAGGTAACTGGAGATAAAATGCATCAATATACAATCAATTGAATACAAATCAAAACTTATAGGTATCATTGCATCAGACATAAATCTGGCTTCTTAATTTTCTACTGCATCAATCTCCCTCTACTAGTATTATCATATATATTAGCCGAAAGTCAATCTATATGAATGGTAAAACATAACGTAGTAAAGAGGCAATCACGCACCTAAAATGTACATTCTCAAATTGGATACTCCCCCCATTATATTTGAGAGTCTGTGCATTTTCTTTATCCCTAATGTCTGCTCTTTCCTGTAATAATAGTAATAATAATAAAAATAAATAATAATAATAACTAATAATAATAACTAATAATAATAATAATAGAAAAAGCAAATAAGCAGTATCACAAAATCAGAAAGGCGTAGATCTAGTAAGCATGATCACATAACTAAACATATCTTTGTTTCTTTTGCAATTACAGCATGCTCACTAGAATCCAGAAAACTGATTAAAAGAAAGAAATAGACAAACATCTAGCGATTAAGAACAAACAATACTAACTCCAATAAGAAGAAATTACATAATTATCCATGATGTGAAAAAAATCTAGCAATAATCAGTATTTTGAACTCGTCTATGGTACATACGAGGTGAAAGAAAGAAATTTGACAATCAACAATACATATTTCAAATTAACTTCAAGATAATTTACTAAAATTCAACATGGAAGATACCTCGAGTAACTGAAACATGGATTTCATGTCAACTAAACTCTGTACAGTCTCACGAAAAACACTACCAAGGAAATTAAGTGGAAGTGATAATTGGAAGAGAAGCCCATTCACCATTACCTGCATATTGAATTTAGATTAATTTAAGAAAAGAAGATATTCATTATGACAGTAAGAAGATAACTACAAAGAGATTGGAGGATAAGGAATCCTTTGTCCATGAAAGCAAACATAATCATTAAAGAACAAATAAAAGCTTCAATGGAGCAAAGCTACTCAACCCTCATACTAGAACTAAATTTAAGAAAACTTTACCAAATCACCAACAGTCATCGTTCCATCCATGATCCCATGAGAGCACAGCACCATGGCCGATGAAAGAGCAGCACTAAATATAAAATTTTGACCAAAATTCAATACAGCAAGACTTTGTTGGGTTTTCAAAGCAGCATCCTCATATCCTAGACAATGACATTACAAACCGCAGCAGGACAAGCAACATCAATTATAAAAAAGAATTAAGAGAAGCACAAAAAACTGGAGAAGCAAGCAACATCAATTATAAAAGAGAATTAAGTTAATAAAGTCAAGAAGCACCTAATCTTGAAACTCAAAAGCTAACTTAAACAAGATTATATGCTCTCTTAAGTGAGTTTAAAGGCAACAACGTGAAGGCTCATTACTAGCTTAAGTGAGAGACGCCCATATAGACCTATGAAATGATGGTCATACAAATTGGCCAAGAACAATATATGAGCAATAAGAATATACAAAATAACTAGTGCCATTTTGCACACCCAACTTAACAAGGAAAATTGATCACTTACTCTTTAGGTACTTGTCATAATTATCAGCTTCATAAACTTCATTATTAAAATATTTGACAGTCTGTAAAAAAGAAAAAATAAGTGTTAAAAAAAAAACACTAAATCGAAGATAACATAAAAAATCTGGCATTAATAACTGAAAATGCTCACCTCATAATTAATAAGTGAGTCAATAACCCTTGTACTAGCATCATTATCAGCCTTGTTCATGGTTTTCCGGAACTTAGTCCTCCACTGAAAAAAAAAAACAGAAAACATAACAGTTCATGACTACTATATTCAATTAATTTTCAACAAATCCATTGCATCATACTAAAATCCATTTATTCCACCAAGTCATTAGTTGGCCAACAAAAAACAAATTATTTGTTACAGAGAACTGAAACTTTATTTCACATAAAAGAGAACTGCAAAATTACTGAATGTGATATTTGGAGGAATATTTCTTAAAGGGAAATTCACTTTTATAGAAAATTTGAAATGTTTTATGACAAAAAGAGTTGTTAGCATGGATAATTTCAAAAGAAATTGAAATTTCAGAAATTTACTAGCAATTTGTACCTTAACATTAGAGAATTTCAAATTCTACCTATAAACTTTTTAGTAAAAAGTGAAAACTTGAAATCTTTTGTACACTTTTCTCTCTCAAATGCATGTCTCTTTGTCTTCGTATTTTCTTTGATTCAATCTCAGTCAGGACAATGTCAACTCCGCTTTGGTAAAGGACATTTTCGGTTCAGCCAAGATCAAATTGTCATCGGCTACCATCAAGGTTATATTTTGCTGATATAGGCCCGCATTATTTCTCTATTGCTGATAAAAGCAATTCACATTCAATGTATTTGAATTTTCTAAAAATTGAAAAATTTCCTATTCTAACACAAGGTATGTGATTTTGATAATCATAAAGGGGCTAAACTTTTAGGAATGTGTAATCCAAGCTACTACCAAGTGCTTTTTGTAGGAGCATAAGACTCATCACTTTACGTAGGTTTCATTGGCCTGGTAGCTAATTGAGGGAAAGACTTGGCAAATCATGTTCACTTAGTTTAGAATGGTCCTCTTTTAGGTTTTCCCATCTTTAATTTATAGAAACTTATCCCATCCATCTTAGTCAAAACCTAGGAGGAACAAAAAAAGATAAGTGATAATTGTGTAAACAAAGATCCTGACCATTAAACCTCCACATCTGTAATGGCTAAAAGTAAAAATGAAGCACAAGCTTTGATGCATCGATATGATACATGTTGTTAGATATTATTTGATATTATTAAAATATTGCTAGATATTATTAAGATATTGTTAGATATTTAACATGGTATCTAGAGCTTAAGGTTTTTTTTTTTTTTCGCTACCGCTGCCTCTGCCGCCACCGCTGCCACCGGAGTGTTAGTTCCGACCGACGACCATACAATTCTGATCGTCCCTCTACACACGTTGGTACAGTTATGGAGTCTCCTTCTCTTATTCATGTTCAGTTAGGTCATCCAAGCCTTGCCAAGTTACAACAGCTTGTCCCTGCCTTGTCCAAGTTGTCTCGTTTGGATTGTGAGTCGTGTCAATTAGGCAAGCATAGTCGTACTTCTTTACCTCGTAGTGTCACACGTGATGCTTCGTCCCCTTTTGCCTTGGTTCACTCTGACATTTGGGGTCCTAGTCACGTTAAGTCTACTTTAGGTTTTCAATACTTTGTTACTTTCATTGATGATTATTCCAGATGCACTTGGTTATTTTTAATGAAACATCGTTGGGAATTATTTCATATCTTTCAATCTTTTTTTAATGAAATTAAAACTCAGTTCGGTGTTTCTATTAGAGTTTTGCGTAGTGATAATGGCCGTGAATATCTTTCTCATTCTTTCAAACAATTTATGGCTTCTTACGGCATTCTGCATCAAACTTCTTGTGCTTATACCCCTCAACAAAATGGTGTAGCTAAACGTAAAAATAGACATCTTATGGAAACCACTCGCACTCTTTTAATTCATGGCGAGGTTCCTGAACATTTTTGGGGTGATTGCATTCTTACTGCCTGTTATCTCATTAATCGTATGCCTTCTTCGGCTATAAAGAATAACATACCTCATTCCATTTTATTCCCTCATGAACCTCTTCATCCCTTACCTCTAAGAGTTTTCGGGTCTACATGTTTTTTTCATAATTTTAATCATGGTCTTGACAAGCTTTCTCCTAGATCACATAAGTGTGTTTTCTTAGGGTTTACAAGATCACAAAGAGGATACAAATGCTTTTCTCCTTTTCTTAACCGTTATTTTGTGTCTGCAGATGTCACCTTTAATGAGTTCTCCCTTTATTTTAAGAGTCAATCTTCACCTCTGACTCCATCCGATCCTGACAACTCTTCTAATACTTTTAATGTTCCTATTGTTTGTGACCCTCTTACTGTGTCTTCTTCACCCTCGGTTCCTGCTCCACAGTCAACTGCTCCACCACCACCTCTTCAGGTTTATAGTCGTCGTAATCGATCACAACCACCACCATGTGACTCCACTCCAGTGCCAACTACTCTGTCTCCTCCGGCTCTGACACATGAGTCTGACCTTCCCATTGCCCTCCGGAAAGGTATGCGTTCTACCCGTAATCCCTCTACCCATTATATTGCTTTGAGTTATCATCGATTGTCATTACCTTTTTATACATGTCTTTCCTCTATTTCTTCTGTGACCATTCCAAAAACTGTTCGTGACGCTTTAGCCCATCCTGGTTGGCGTCAGGCCATGACAGATGAATTAAGTGCTCTTCATAAGAGTGGAACTTGGGAACTGGTCCCGTTGCCATCTGAGAAGTCTGTTGTTGGTTGCAGGCGGGTGATTGCTATCAAAGTTGGACCTGATAGTACTATTGATTGCCTCAAAGTTCGTCTTGTGGCCAAAGGTTATACTCAAATTTTTGGGTTGGATTATGGAGATACTTTTTCCCCCGTGGCAAAGATGGCTTTTGTTCGTTTATTTATCGCCATGGCTACTCTTCAACAATGGCCTCTTTATCAACTAGATGTTGAAAATGCTTTCCTCAATGGTGATTTGTAAGAAGAAATCTATATGGAGCAACCTCCTGGATTTGTTGCTCAGGAGGAGTCTTCTGGGATGGTATGTCGTCTTCGCAAATCCCTATATGGCCTAAAACAATCTCCTAGGGCTTGGTTTGGAAAGTTTAGCAATGTTGTTCAGCAATTTGGTATGACTCGATATGAAGGAGATCATTCTGTCTTTTACCAACACTCGAGTGTTGGATGTGCTTACTTGATAGTATATGTTGATGACATCGTTCTTACAGGAAGTAACAACCATGGCATCTCTCAGTTGAAACAACATATCTGTTACCATTTTCAGACCAAAGATCTTGGCAAAATCAGATTTTTGTTGGGTATTGAGGTGGCACAGTCTAATGATGGTATTGTTATATCTCAGAGAAAGTATGCCATGGATATTCTGGAGGAAACTGGGTTGATGAGTTCAAAATCTGTTGATACACCCATGGATCCCAATACTAAACTTCTACCAAATCAGGGGGAGCCTATATCTGATCCCGAGCAGTATAGAAGATTGGTTGGAAAATTGAATTATCTTACCGTTACTCGTCCTGACATTTCCTTTGCAGTAGGTGTGGTAAGCCAATTTCTTAATTCTCCATGTGAAGATCATTGGAATGCAGTCATTCGCATCTTGAAGTATATTAAAAAATCTCTTGGAAAAGGATTGTTATATGGTTCTAATAACCATACAAGAGTTGTTTGCTATTCAGATGCTGATTGAAGAATCTCCTTCTGATAGAAGATCTACATCTAGGTATTGTGTCTCCATTGGTGACAACTTGATCTCGTGGAAAAGTAAGAAACAGAATGTTGTAGCAAGATCCAGTGCAGAAGCAGAATATAGAGCTATGGTCTCAGCTGTCTGTGAACTTGTTTGGCTCAAACAATTGCTTAAAGAGTTACAATTTGGAGATGTTACCCAAATGACACTTGTGTGTAACAATCAGGCTGCTCTTCATATTAGCTCTAATCCTGTCTTTCATGAGAGGACCAAACACATTGAGATTGATTGTCATTTCATTCGGGAAAAGATCATGTCTGGAGACATCAAAACTGAGTTTGTTAACTCAAGTGATCAGTTAGCAGATATTTTTACCAAGTCTTTACGGAGGCTTAGAATTGATTATATTTGTAACAAGCTTGGCACATACGATTTGTATGCTCCAGCTTGAGGGGGAGTGTTAGATATTGTTTGATATTATTAAGATATTGTTAGATATTATTAAGATATTGTTAGATATTGTTAATCACAATATCAAACAATATCTTCTATTTATTCTTTTTATTTTCAGTTACTCTTTTTACTTGTACCTCTCTCTATTATAAATAGATTACCCTATGTGTGGTTTATACACAAGGAAAATTAATCTCAATCCCTATTTTTTTTATTCTCAACACATGTATCATATACAATGCATGTCCGATACAGCAATAAGCTTACTTAAAAGATAAGTGCATACTATATGTGACATGCATATTTAAAATTGTATACAAATTCTGAAAAAATAAAAATCAGTGTTATGAAAAATCAGCTATAGCACCATGGCAGAAATTGGGGGTAGAGTTATAGCTTGTCAGCAGAAAACGGTAGTGGGGATGTGGGTTTTCCATGGCAGCCCATTGCAGTTGCTTTGGGTGTCACGGAGTGGCATCACACGAGATGTGGCAGATGTTGCAAAGTGGCAGCACAGTGCCCATGCAAAACAAATGAGGAGAAGCTTCAGCTCTCATGACCCGACTCAAGCCAGCGAAACCCTAATCTTTTCTCTTTCTTTTTATTTTCCTACCAAGTTAAAAACCTAGTCATCCCAAGTGTTATTTCCTCTTGAGAAAAAAAAAAGAGTCGGTCAATACAACCTAGAGCGTACAAAACATTACAACAGAATGTTAACCTAGGCCACCTTACCCATATTGAACCAACAGCCTGCTTCGTTATTAAGAAAAATGCAAGTCCTTTTCTTTTCTTTCAAATTTACTTTTATCGGTGCCACGCCACCCACCCTTTTCTCAGGTTGTTTTAATTTGATTTTAATGTTATTTGAATTTCTAAACATGATATTATTCTTACTAACCATGGTTGTCTTTTACTTTTGCATTGTAATTATATTTATGCATTTTTATTAAATTACCTATATGTATATGTTGTATTTTTTATGCCCAATAAACCATTAAGGCTTCCGATATATTCATGAAGGAATTTTGGGTTCCCAATATTTTCCGTTATCTAGGTAACAATAACACGGTAATAAATATATAACGACAATTGTGCAGAACCAACTTAAAATCACATTTCAAACACATTTACAAAATAAAAAAGTATAAACCATTCTCATCATAAAAGTATTTGTTCTTCATAGCTGTGGATACTTCATCAAGCGTATTGGTGAAGTATCCTATAGTATTGATGTCGGATATGTAAAACATATAAAAGTATCAGTACATCAGAGTGTATAAGGTTGCCATAATGTCATTAATATATATAACAAGACCAAAAGGCAATGCAAGAGAGTACCAAACTTTTCCAAGCGTAACTATATTGCATAATTAGATTGGTTTAAGGCATGATACCTGTGTGATAGACAAAGTGAAAATAACATAAGCAGCAACTGATGAGGAAGTAATCAGCGCAAAGGGAGCTCCAAATTTGTAGGCCAGTATACCTGCTACCATAGATATCTGGATGGATACATGTTAAATCTGTTGAACTTGTTAAAAAACCGTAAGCATGAGTTGGGATGACAAAATAATTTTCGAAGATCATTAAAGAAACCTCAAAGAGAACAAGAAGCCACTATTAAAATACGGTTCCTGCTAAATATTTTCTATGCTTAAATGTGAGCAACATTGGGAGAATACATCATTGAGCTAAGCAACAAGGGAACAACTGAGGCGTACCTCTAATATGGTAGGCACTACATTGAACACCATAGAGTAGAGAATGAAACTTATTCCACGACTACCGCGATCAATTATTCTACTTAATGCACCAGTTTCTCGGCTGGAAATAACAATAACTAGGTGAAGGGGGTACTCGATTAAATAGAAGTGAATAATTTGTGAATAGAAGTGAATAGAAGTGAATAGAAGTGAATATTTTGTGACTTCGATGGTTTAGTTAATAACTAATGATTCACATTCAATCATTTACCATAGCAAATGTTGCTGTTTTAAAATGTGTGAATAAACACAATTCACCCAAGCAGACTGCAGACAGAAATTTACTTGCGGTCCTAAATTGTGACTGGTAGGTGTTCACAAAAGCAGAAAACTAAGCCAATCATGAATTACAGAGAAGATGTTCAATGCTCGAGCCATGTTGAATGGTTGACCTAGTTCTGCTTCAACCACAAACCCTTCGAAAATTCCAAATATAGTACTTTTTTGATGTAGAAAGTCCAAATCAAACACGGACCACTTCATAACAATCAGATCTTAACTAATAATATTCGTAAATTTCTATGGGAAGAGAGGGAGCTAAGAAACAAATATAACCAGAAAACTAATTCAGAGATCAAGGAACAATGCTCCTTTTGAAACTATTCACAATAACTCGGCAAAGCCTATTAGAAAAGCAACCAAAAACTCCCAATGCATTCCGTGGTGAGACTATAATTTCATTTATAATCAAACCTTCAAAAAGCCCTTTTTTGTATGAAGTTACAATCATAAGGTAAAAATTAGAAAAAGTAAACAACATAAAAGAGGGAAACAAATATCCCACGATATCCTAAATATAAGTATCCATGACATCCTAGAAATAAATATCACATGATATCCGACAGATATATCACACAAAGATCAACGTTTTGTAAATAAAGATGATATGAGCCCAGCAATACGGGAACATGAATATAAGCCAAGAGTTGAACCAAGGCTATTTATTCTCTCTTCAGAAATGGTGAATATGTGTCAAGCAGCAGAGGAACACCCGAGGTAAGGCATTAATCAGAAAAAAGATTAAACGACCAGTGATGGACTGCTTCAAACAGCAAAATTGCTCAAAGATAAGGCCAACTGACCCCTGGCACGGGAAGAGAGGATGTCAACAAGGTTTGTGGCGGCAGCATCCCAAACCATGGTCTGGAAGGTAGTCTGTGGATGACTTTCTTGAGAAGATGTTTAGGGACTAGTCCAATAGGCATTGCAAATACAGTTGTAATGCTCTTATCTGATCAAAGCACTTTCCAAGGGTGGATGATGGCTGGCAACTGACAGCAATTCGCAACTAAGGAGGAAGAACCTGGCCACTAGAAATAGCGGCTGGACTGTGGTGCAATTAATGCAATGCAGGACTGGCAGCAATGAAGGTGGCTAGGGTACTATGGGCACAATGAAGGCAGGTAGGGTTTAGACACAAGCAAAACCAGCAAGGATCAGGTCCTCTCATAAAAAAGTGTGATTACATATCATATATATAAACTCCATCTAACCTAAATTAAGGGAATACGACATGCACAAATAAAATAAAATTTGAGCAATTATAAATCTGACTAAGAGTAGGAGTAAATCCTAGAAAATATATTACAACACATACCTTAGATGATATCGAAGGTCAAGGTCATGCAAATGTGAGAAGACCTGCAATAGTCAGATACAAGTGTAATTTGAGTATTTTTAACATCATATAAGAACATAAAGTGTGATTTTGACAAAGACGGCTCTGAAGCTGTTTAAAAGAGAGTTAAATCTAAAACCTTTGGATTTGCCTCCCCTAGAAAGAACAAGTGTGATGGGTGTATCACCCATGATTTAAATGAATGTACCTCACGAAATTAACCCTCTAAAACAAACAGGGATGCACTGTTATTTTCTCACTAATCATTTTAGATCAACCAAAACCTAAATAAATGTATTCTATAGATACAAAATACAAACAGATATATCAAAAATACTTATATCCTTATTTGATGTATTGAAACCAAGAAAAAGCATGCATACCTTCCTTGATACTAATCGAATTGTCCGCAGTGCAACCTTAGAAAATATAGCAGTCCGCAGTTCTGCCACAAGTTGGATCCAATAAATAAAAATTTAGCAGAATGAATGATGAAAACGCATGCCTTTTTTCAAAGAAAAATATAAAAGCAAGGTATATCAGTAGAGAGTAATGAGTGTGTACAAAAATTGGATTTGAAGAAGAAAGGATGAGGTTTAAGGATTTAAGTTCAAGTTTTATAATCATGTGGTTGGTATGCACAAACTTAATAATAATATAGATGAGCATTGACTGTGCATTGCATGGGTTAAAATCTAGTTATTATCAAATGAGAATTGTATTAGTTATTCTTGTGGGCTCGAACTTAATATTCAATTTGCTAAGAGATCAGCATCTCTAAAAGTGCATATAGCTGTTTCAAATTTTCCCTTCAATTTGCTTTGGAATAGGAACATGTTTTCAAACTCTCTCTGCTATTGATTTTTCCTTTTCAATATGCAGATGGATTGGGCAGCCCTGCTGTACTCCTACTTACCATTTTTACGCTTGTTTTCATGCTTTAGATTAGCTCATTTCAGCTCATAAGGATATATCTTATCCTCGCTCCTAATCTAGTTACTTCTCTAACATAAATGTAGCTCCAAGTCCAACCAGCATAACTTAAAAAATTGTTTCGGTTGAGAATCCTAGACTTAAAAATTTAGAATTGTAAAGCATGCCAATGCCACTCCAATAGATAAGACCAGGTTCAGAAGGTAGATAAAAGAAGTACATAAATACCATTGAAAGCAGAGGCTCCTGAACGCGCAATCCCATATCCAACCAACACTGCCACTGGGGTTGCAAAAAGAGCCAACCCACTTGAACTCGAAGCAAGAGCAGCAGCATTCCCCGAAGCAGTCGTCAGCGAATCAACTGCAAGCTTGAACAAGAACGGGACCTGAACATTCAAAACCTGAACACAAAGTTCCGACAAAAAGCAAGGGTCATCAATCACCATAAGCAAGTTATCCGTAGCATAAACCATGAACAGTAAGCAACCAGGTCACGAACCTTAGCCCCAACAAGTAAACCCAAAGCGGCAATAACCCGAACCCGGAATTCAAAATTATCTTTCATCCAAAGGTAACTGGCTAGTGTGCGAAGGATCTTCACATCAGCAACTTTCCCATCAGGAAGTGATGGTGGTGGTTTAGGAATGGTGGAAGAAGCAGCCTTTTGACTTTGGTTTCCATCATCTTTAGCTGAAGTTGAGAAAAATGCTCGCCCATCCACACTTGAACTCTAATCCACACAATTCAATAACCACGATCAGCATCGAAGTCATTCAATTTAAACTAATCACATGCATTTGTTCAAGAGAACCAAGAGGGAAAGCGACAAAACTTATATGCATTTTTTAGATACTTTTGGTGGTGCTCTCCAATCAAAATTGAATTTTCACTTCGATAACCGATGTTGATTATTAAGGTAACCCTTTAGAATGCATATGAGGTGAAACTTCAAGTATAATCGAAGAACTGCAGCAAAAGCATCTAAGAAACTGCACCTAAGTTTTGCCCCAAAGAAAAAAGTAGATAATTGGACTAACGGGATGTGGTAAGTGAGGTCTGGGAACTCTGCCATGTGGAGAATTAGAATTTGATGAATCAGAGAGGAACCCCTTTACAGCAAAAAGTAAACCTGGGCAAGCTCTGTGTTTTGGGGCATTGAAACTGATTCCATAACCATGACTGCAACATGTCCTAGTGCGACTTGGGTAGGTTGTGGCGATCACAGAAACTGTAAAAAGAGAGCGAACTCGATTGCCACTGCTACTGCAAGCACCGATGCTGGCATCGCGTTGAAGAAGGTGCCGAGAAGCTGAAGCAGCAGCAGCAAGCATTTTAGAACAAGTTTGAAGCTTGTCTGTGTTTTCCTTTCCTTCCGCAAATGGGTCCAAAGCAAAGGTCGGAACTTTCTAGAGTTTGACGGATTCGGAAAGTTCAGAAAAAACCCTAATGGGATTCGAATCGAAGAATGTTAGATGAAAAAGGAAGGGGAGACATTCCTGTGGGAATTTGAAAAACATAAGGACTCCAAAGTGTTGATTTTTGGTATGAAGTTATGTACCCATCATTCATTCCCCCACGGAATAAAATGGAAAATGAAACATAGTCAATTGCTCTAGGTTTCTTCACTTTAAATTCTGAGAACCATGGAGAAAATTTGAAAATTATGTTTTTTTTAGAGGAAAAATATGGTGTTAGTTTTACCCAAATTCGATTTAATTAAAAATATTTGTAGCCTCTCGATTAATTTCAGGACAAGTTTGTCTTTGGATAACCTACAAACCATGGTTTTCATTTATCTAAATTATATGTAAAGTTAAAAAAATAAACTTAAATATATATTCTTTTATCCTCTAAATTTAAAATTAATTTTCGAGTTCTTTTACAATTTCAGGGAAAAATTGAAAAAGAAATACACATGTTCATATAAGATGCCTCGGGAAGCGAATGAAAAATAAAAGTGACTTAAGTAAAGTTTTAACCATGTTTGGGTAAAAATGACTGATACATACTTTATTTTTCAAATTATTATACGGTTAAATTTAAATTTTGATTCAAAGACTTACTTTCAATTTTATAGATTATACTATATTTTTTTAAATTATTCTAGGGAAGTACTTACTTTTATTATTTATTATTTTGCTCAAATGATCAATCCAAAATCACATGCTATTGTTCTTTCTTTGTGCATGGAAGAAAGTTATCTTCATGGCAACAAAACTCCCTTAATGCATATCATTAAATATTGGAGGTCGGCATTGTATATGCTTTAATAAGTTGATTTATGTTGAACTCATTTTTGCAAATTAATTTATAAAGTGAGAGTTATACTTAACTTATATGACACAAGTTCGTTTTATAAATAATTGGTGTGAGATTTATAATTAATGGAATAAAAAGTATATTAATATAATCATTTAAGAGTTCACACTACGAAGTTATATTATTTATACAATAATACAAAAAACTTTAAAGGTATCTCTATATTGTACTAACCATCGATACCTTTGTCACAATATCATAATTCTAACTATGGACTTCTCATCCTTCAAAGGTGTCTCTAAATTTGTATCTTCATTTGAGTTAAAATTTGAATAGAGAGTAGAGCGGAATTCTGACTATTTTCGATTGAATTAGATTTCTCTCGCTTTAGCGACGACAAAAGCTCTCGCTTAAGCTAAAAATTCTCACTTAAGTTAAAATAGTATATTTTCACATATTCTCAACATTAAAAACCAAAAAACACAAACCTCCACAATTTGCATGCACTTATCAATTTAGCACATAAAAACACAACTAATGACTAAGATAAGTAGTTTATTTCGAAATTTAAACAAAATCTAACTTTTCATACCTTGTGATGTAGGACAAATCTAACTAGTGTCAATATAAAATATTATCATTCATTTGATATCCGTTAAAAGTTTTTCTCAACATGCACCTAGGATTGATAACTTTTTAGAAATCTCCATTATTATCTTCCTTTCATATTTCAAAAATTGTCATGTTATGCTTTCTTCACATATAAAACATGTTTAATGACCCTTAACAATATATTTTGACAAGTTTTCATATATAAAAAGGTCATTCATGATACAAAATAACGTGCACGTATTTGGAAAGATGTATAAGCAAGCATTTCAATTCCTTCATCCTATAACAATTTTAAATCCTCTTATTGTACAACAATTTTAAATCCTCAATGAAGGGATTGAAATAAACATCTATGTCCTATTCCGAATATCTTGAATCAAAGATCACTATAAATAACATTCTGCTTTTTCACTTCACAAAATTCAAAAGATAAACTGTAAATAAATATCTCAGTAAATAATGAATTATGGTTGACACTTAATTACTAAATGAGTTTATTTTATCTTCAGATAAACCACACATTGTTTTTTCATTGTTTATGATGTGTAATATATAAAACTGGAGCCTTTTAGAAAGCAAACTTGTTTTATGCATCTTCTCTAGTAGTTCATTGAACAAAAGGTGATGAATTACAAGATAAAGGTTTAACAATACGTTACTCATAAACAACGGTAAGTGTCTTTTTTCTTTGTTCACATAACAATTTTTCTAACGATTAATAAAAGAACCATTAATTCCATCACAAAGAATAAAAAAAATATTTTTTAAGTGTATTATAGATCAATTCATCCAAACCCGAGCTATAACCTGTACTAGCAGTGGCGGAACTTGAACAGAAAATTTGGGGGTGCCAAATTATATTATATTATATATATATATATATATATATATATATATATATAATTAAAAAAATATCTTCATTTTCTTTTCTTATTTCTTCTCCTTAAAACAAGCACATATAATAAAAGAATTCAGAAAAATATGACTATCATTCATTATTATATCATAATACCAAACAATGAATACCATTTTAGATAAGTCATTCCTACCTCATCAATTTTATTTGGTGAGTATTGTGAAATTTGAAGATATTTTTCCCGGATTGTGTTCTAATGAATTTTTAAATTCATTATATGTAACTCTAGGAACTTTAGATATTTGTTTTTAATTGTCTTGAATTTTTTGTTCCCACGAAATTTCTCAAGTTTAATTAACGTAAGTGCAATTTTTTTTCACCTTTATTAAAAACTTTCCTCCTTAAAAAAAATAATTCTTTTACTCTTTATTACAATCTTTCTAATATAAATTTATCATCTCTTGTATAAATTCAAAACTTTACCAAATTTACCATAGACACAAAATCCCTAAATTTCATAATTAAAGATTATACTAATTTGGAAAAAATTATAAGTAGGGTTCATACCAATTTCATAAAAGAATCTCTAAAATCATAATTAGGGTTTATACTAATTTGGGATAAATATCCTAAGAAGAATCATAAATCTAACATACATAAATCATTATAAGATATTAAGCTTGATATGTGAGAGATCATACATAAATGTATATTTCAATCTCAATCTATGTGTTCTCCAACCTCTATTTCCAATCTATCTCTTCATATCTTTTTCGCCTTCACACACTTTCATAATAACTTACATGGTAGAAAAATTTTATAACAAAAACAAAATCCTAATCCTTTTTATAAATCAATATTTCCATTACATTTATTATTTTATTTATTATTATTATTTTTCATAATATAAACTTAATATAAATAATATATAATTATAATTTAAAAAATATATGTAAATATATATTAAAAAAATCTAAAAATTTTTGGGGGAGCCGTGACTTTCCCTGTCCCTCTGATGGTCCACCGTTGGGACTAAGGAATTTAAATGTTTAAGGCAATTACCCTTTCATTTTCTTTCTACCTCCTGTCGAATTTTAGTTTTAGGAACACGAAAATTTTTTTGATGAGATGAGAGAAGAAATTTATCCAAGTGAAGGAAGTAATTGTCCATGTTTAAATCTTTCTTAATCGAGTAAGTATCTTCTTGGTATGTTAATTTTAAAGATGCGTGAATTTAATTATTTTAATTAAATTTTGTTAAATCAAACATATTTTATGATAACATTTGAGTTATTTATATTGTTTAATATATTTATGTTTTAACGTTAACTAAGAAACACGTTTAAATCGTGAAATAAACTTAATAAAATTTGGTTAGAATGATTGAATTCACGTATTTCAAAAGTTTAAAGATAAAATGAGACAAAATTTCGAAGATACACTAATTTCAATTTTCACTATCAAAAACATATTTAATCCTTCTTAATTCTTTTAGGCTTTATCTTCCAAAACTTAATTAAACTCAATTTTCTAAAATTCACTTCATACATTTAGGAAAACTTAATTAAAAAAATTTGTTATGAAAATTTTATTGGAGACGGTTTCTAAAACAGGTGATCAAAAAGTCATCCTTAGGAAAGATAAAATGGCCCTTTAAAAATTTATAGGAATGCAATTAGAAATTATGGAGATGCAGGAAGAAAATAAAACTTTTTTTATTGCAACTTATGTTGGCATTGTTCTTCCAACGAATCAAGGGGCGCTTCTTGGTGTACTTCCATAGTTTCTCGGTCCATCTCCATAAGTCAACACCATCTTCCTCCTCATCATCATGCATGATATCATAAATACTTGGATCTAAGTTCTTATTATAATTTAATTGATCTCACTGCAGATTTTTTTTTTTTTATTGAATGCATATAACATTCATAGATTTATTTTATGGACAACTATCATTTCTGAAAAAAACAGCATGGCATAACAAATTTACATAAATATAACATTATTAAACTTTCAAGTAAAATATAGTTTGAAAATTGATATTTGTATCCTATTGAACAACACATTTCCAGATATATAAGATTACATTTTCCCGTCTCATTCAATAAAATTGCACAATCTCAAACTAAACACTGCAATTCAGTTACGTCCCTTGAAACTTTTAGTCTTTTTTTTTTCACACATTTTACAAAAGCTAATTTTCATAATTCAATGTCTAGTGGACATTGCCTTTTGCTAACAACGATGCGTATTACTCCAGTTTAACACCAGAATATTATCAACTCACACTCCACAGCAAGGTAGTATTCTTACAACCCACAAAAGTGGATAGCACATTCACACTTTGAGAGGACCGAGTGGATAATTGAAGCCAATTTTTACAACATTCGAACAATCTACACACATTTAAGCTTCTGGCATTCTGTATTGAATAACCATGAACAACAGCGGCAAAAAGGCCAAAGCAAATGAAGTTCCTTTTGTAAACAAGTAGATCAGCCATAATCATGAATGGTATGATTAACTTTGACAAAGAACAAAACATTTCGTCTAGATGTAGTGTACATGAAATTCTATTTCACTAAAACCATTGCAATTAATTTACATATAACATCTTCAAATAAGAAAGCATACTGACTTCTTTGAATTGAAAAATACTATAAACAGCCGAACAAACAACAATCCTAAGGACCTGCCTTAAAAAACCTACTCTACTTTTTTTTTCTCTCTTTCGATACAAAAAGAATAAAATAGAAATAAGCACCTATTCTAAATGTTAATTGGTAGCTTCTAATATCTATCCCCTCTATAACTTATGAATAACATTTTAATTAACTGTACAGAATCTTTTACAGTGATGCGCGTGAAATAAAACCTTGCTGGAAACCCTATCTACTAACTCTTCAACCCACTTGGACCTTGGACCAATAGCTTGCAACTAATTCACAAAAATATAATGGCTTTGCCTGCACAAGGAACATACTAAAGTCTCCGTTTTCCACGTCTTCTGGTGTCTATATCAACAAGCCTTGACGATGAAGGAGCAGGCATGGCTGCCGACAGACCAATAGATTCTGGGATATCAAGATTGATTCCCAGAGCTGGGCCTGCCATTGCACGCTTGATGTCCAAATCGTTTAATTGGTGGACTTGAAGTCTTATTTTGTCAATCTGTTAATCAAAGTGATGAAATAAACAATAAATAGCTAAATTCAAAAGTCGTACTGCATACCGATTCTTTGTCGAGAAGAACTTACTATTTCAATATGATAAATGGATGCATGTGCATCAGCAAGTCTCCTCTGCAAATCTTCAGTTTTTTTTGCCTGATACTCCACATTTTCCATTTCGTTTCCCCTTTCACCTAATTCTTTATATAAAGCTACAAGAACCAGGAATTATATTTGAACATTTTTTTTTAAATAAAAGAAACCTAATAAGAAACATTGAGATACATTCAATTAAGGACGACCATTGTAAAAATAGGAATATAACAGGAATATACATGCATAATCTTCAATCACACATACATAAGCATATGGATGCACACACATGCACGCACACATGCAATTAAGGATGACCATTGTAAAAACAGGAAGCACATGCAGGTACACACACACGCAATTAAGGACGACCGTTGTAAAAACAGGAATACACACACACCCAACCTCCAAATAATATACCGCATACACAAGGTTTGTCATCAAAAAGTTCAAACCAAAAATGAGCACAATAAATAAGAAAGGCATGACACTCAGATGGCAATATAAGTACTCGTCTACAAAGTGTGCAACTAGGGAACACTTAAAGTCATGATAGATTTGTTGCATTCGCAAATTTGGTAGTCTTAGATAAGATAAACGTACCGGTCAAAACAGATAGCACCCAAATCTGAGTAGGAATATCATAAAGTTTCTTTGCTAAAGTCAAAGAAGATCTCAATATCTCCCTGGCTTGTACGGTGTCACGTAATGCAAGGGCCAAACTGCCTAGGATTGTCAAATACTGTGAAACAAGTTGAAGGTTTCCCAAATATGTATGTGTCAGCTGCAATCCCCTTGCCAGGCGATTTCTGCAACAAATTTGCAACTTAGACAAAGGAAGAAGTAGAACTTATATATGTCGATGGAGATAAGAGATCAGTCGCAAGTGAGATTCCATTCCAGAGATTACTTACTTTTGAGGTCCATTTAACAGTCAAATCCGTTACATTACATGACATAATCATTTAAAGAAACATCCACCAACTAAGGTGTGCACTGATAGCACTGGTTCTTTTATATGAATGAAACCCAACAGAAGGCATAATAATTCTTCCCATATCCATGTTCCAAAAACTGACGCAATGAAGTAATCCAGTCAATGGTTCAACCAAGAATCTTAAATACTATATAACAAAAGTATGAATAAAATAAATGTAGGTAAAGTGCATTTTCCAATTTGGATGCATAGTTAAAATAAGCTAAATTAAATATTTTTTCATTGCTAACTTTTTACTCTAATCTACAAGTTCAAGGTGTTGTAAAAATTTTTATACACATATGCACTAACAAATTTACTTTTAAATTAAAAAATAATAGACAAATACATTAAACTCTAGATTGTAAACTCAACACCTGTGCAGGTTATTGCATTAGTTATTTAAAAACTTACCTTGCTTCTTGTAGATCCTGTTGCTTCATCAATAAAAGACCATAAGCAAAAAGAACACCTGTCTTTTCTCTAACTCCTACAAAAGAATCCATTACTCCATAAACTGGGCCGATCAAATCAAGTGCCTGAGGGAAAAATATCATTCAATAAAAAATCTCATGGAATAAAACTACTTAAAAAATATGCAGGACCAATTTAATTTGTGTTAGAGGCATTTCTCCACCTGTGAAGAAGATTCAGCATCACCAATGCAGATGTAAGAGACAGCTGCATAAACTTGGCACATAGCTTGCATTGATTTGCTGTCTGTAAGCTACACAGAAATATGTAGTCATTGCTTGGATACCATGAGGTTACCTCCATCAACAATTCATAACAAGCTCTACAGACAAACATTAATATGTATGTAGCCAAAACAGCATATATGTGTCAAAATTATCAAAACTGTAGAAACTACATCTTGTTTACTGCTAAAATATCACATCTATGTTACAGAATATGCATACATATATACCTTCACTGCCTCAATATAATGAAAAACAGCTTCGTTGTAACAGCCAACTGAATGAGCATATTGACCTCTAAGCATCTCAATGATGCATTCACATGCCTGTAATATGGTTGGAAACCGCATGAACCAATTTTTCATCTGTACCAAAGCCTGAAAAATTGCAGTGGTAATAATTAACTATTTGTTAGGCATGGAAGTAATGAGAGAGTTAGGAAGAAATTTAAAAATAAAAATAATAAAATTGTTAGTTGTTATGGAGGGGTGGGAGGGAAGTTTCTAGGAAAGTCTATATATTCTTATCTTGCGGGATGTTGAGGGGCAGTTTTTAGAGTTGATGTTTGTCACAGGGATAACCCTGTGAGAAAGGAAATCAGTTTTCCTTTGGATGCTTTGGCTTTTACTGTGTGTAAAGTGAATAATACAGTGCAAGGTTTTATCTTTGCTTCTTTTAGTCTTGTTCTGTCTTTTACTTTCTCTGGGTTCCTAACACAATTTCAATTCCAGAATGTAATGGAATACCACTCTATAAATCCACAAGAACAAGAAAAATATCAGCAGAAGCAAGCCAGCTATCAAGGTGGATTATTATTTATTTCTCGTGATTTTGAAATTGTATGAAATAAATGCAAACTATCATGTCTTTTCCTCTTTGGTGCTGACAAAATAGACCATAGGAAGATAACCAACCTCCTGTGCTTCAACAAATTCTGCTCGTGTGAGCTCTATAGCCACTTTGTTTTCAAGAAACTGAACTAGTAGCATTAAGTACACACCAGCCATCCAGATAGAAGAGTGTTGTAAATCCACTTCTGGTAAAAACGAAGGTTCAACAAAATTGCATTAGGAATTCTTGATTGCATGACAGCCTAAGCATCTTACAGCAGACAAGCTAGGAATAACAAATCTCACCTCTAACACCATCAGTAATTCCAAGCTTTACTAACTCATCTGCAAGGAAGTACTTGAAAATATGAATAACTATATATAATTAAATGATTTTACATATATGGCAACTAATAATCATTAGCATAGAAAATTGTAAAATACATTATTTACAACATTTACAGTGTGAGACACTATTACAGAAGAAGAAATATTGTTTTCATAAGGAAAATAATTTCAAAGTGGCTACAACTTCAATCTCCAAAGCAGGCCATAAAACAGCTGCGACTAACATGGAAATCCATTTGAATAACAGAAACAACTGAACTCATCAATCGTGCAATCAGAAGAAATAATTCAACAGAGTAATGCTTCTAATCAGTTGACGCTTCCTAACACATTTCACATTAAAGCCTAGCTAAGAAAACTATAAAAGGACATTTTATGGTTGTGATTGGACATATAGAATAGTTGAAAACTGATAGATGGTGGAACTGCGAGTTAAAGGGCATAAATCAGACAACATCGAAAATTATCACAGGGCTATTTGGACAGCAAAAATACAAATCGATTTCACATGAGAAATCATTATTTTGTACTTAAAAGTAGCAGATGTAGTTTCAGGAAAGCAATAAATTGGAACAAACCCAAATGATGATGAAAAAAAGACACAAACTCACTAAAAATGCTGTTGAACAACCTTGTATTATATGCATCCCAGATTGTATGCGTTTAGCACATTCCTTAAAAAGTCCCTTTGGGCGCCCAAATACAACGACTATTAGATCAACTAATGCATAGACAGCACTTTTAGGAAGCCATTCACCATCAATGGGAGGAGGTGCTAAGTGAAGCTTATCTCCTATGGTCCTTCTGACATTCCCAAAATACACTGGTTGCAGTGATTCCTGCCCAATTAAATTCAACCCAGTCATGCTGCTGAGTTGCTCCTTAATCATTGTTTGCTTTCTAGATAATGCTGTCCTATCCCTGTAATGAAGGTCAGATCGTGAGAGACTTTGATCTAAAATATCAAGCTCCTTCACTAGCTCCTGTATTTGCTGCGTTAGCTGCATATCGAACTTCATGGCGGCATCCAGATTGTCTACATGGGGTGCAGCATTCTTGTAATCACATAGTCGCAATCGGTAGAATATGTGAAGTAATTCATTATAAAATAGTAAGCCAGGGCATTGTCGTCGCTGAGAAGTGTTAGGATGCAAGAGAGAAGATAAATTAGAGCAGAATAAATCATGATATATCTCACTTAAAAACATCCAGTCTCTACAGCTGTACATTGTCTGCACAAAGAAAACTAAAAAAGTAAGAAGCTAAAGAACACTTGCACTCACTTTATCTAGATCAATTAACTCCCAAATCTCGTTGCATTTATTAACAGCTTGCTCAACCAAATTATCATCATCCCATTGCATGAGTCGGACATGCAATATTGAAGTGGCAAAAAACATCTGCTCCATTGTTATAAAACAAGAAATTACACACAGCTGATAGGAAATATTATAGTAAACTCATAACAAATGGAGTGCCCTTTATTTTAGCAAAGTAGAGAGTTAGAGTGTGTTTGATCTGCAGTTAAAAAAATTAAGTTTGGTTGAATGAAACTGAAAATCTCATTCAACAGAAAAGCTTTATGGTTTTGCTTTAAAAGCAACCTACGTTTGGAGTTTAATGAAACAGAACAAAAATTTGTCACAAACATCATTTGTGACGTTCCACGCAAAGTAAACTTGGGTTTGAGCTCCCAAACTGAAAACCAAACACACACTTAATAGTTGACACACACAATAGATGTGAAAGACAACAAGCTTCCAGAAGGTTCTATCTATTAGAGTTAGAAATTCACCAACGAATAGGTGGCAAATGAAGAGAAGGAAGCAAATAACATTTCTTTTCACGTAAGTTGTAAATTTGTAACTTTTGACAGCATACCTGCAACTCTGGCAAGCATACTTCAGTAGCACAGACATATCCACACTCTAAGGCAGAGATTGAACCCTGGTAGTCCCCTTCAATAGATAAAGCATTTGCAAGCTGTGAATTGAAGTTGCAAGACCACAACTTCATTGAAATCCTTCAAAAAAATAAACCAGACACCATGAATACGTCGCACCAGTAGTGACAGTAGTTGTAGTAGCAGTGTTAGTCAGACTTGAAAAAGGCAAGGGAAGAGATTAACATAGGGAAGAAATCCTGATTGGGATTCTTAATGTAAACTGTACAATAGGCTACCACTCTAGAAATAAATTATTGAAATAAATACAATAATTAATAATTATTCATCCCATCCCTACAATATCTTGATAGTCCCAATAATTAATAGTATTTCCTTATATCTCAACACCCCCCTCAAGCTAATGAATGGATATTTACCATTTGCAACTTAAATGTAAGATCATAAAACCGCTCCGTAAGAAGTCCCTTCGTAAACAAATATGTTAATTGAAGCCCTAATGGTATATTGGAACCAGTTATAAGACCATTATCCAGTTTTTCTTTGAAGTTGTATTGGTCTATCTCTATGTGTTTGGTATTATCGTGGACTGAATTGTGAGCAATACAAATAGCCTATTATTATCTCAAAAGAGAATTATAGGTATTTCGCATTCCACTCTAGGATTATCCAAAAAAGATTCAATTAAGAAATCATTCACCCCTTGAGCCATAGGTCAAAATTTTGGTTTTAACTTTTTTGAAGACATGTGTTTCCACCCAAAAACATGCAATATTAGATATTACAAATAAATTCATTTCCGTGGTATTGTCCAAATCCGTCCACATGTTGACAAGAATATCCAAATTGATGGGTATGGGTATGGGTATGCAAATACCCAACTTTTTAAATCGCATACAGAAATGGAATGAGTATGTATATATTTGACTCCATTTTAAATTACTAAAGCATTATTAGTTAATTTGGTTCTTTATTTTGAGGTTTATGCAACTGTAATTAATGCCTTATTATTTAACATTGAAAAGAAGAAAATATGTCAGTTTAACATTGAATTGTTAATAAATACATTTTTTACTACAATCCTTATTTTTTGTAAGAAATTATTTAATAAATATACGAATGGATGCCAATATACCTGTCATCCAATAGGGATGGAGATGAGACACAAATTCCATATCCATTCAGGAATGAGTTTATATTTCGGGGACTGTTACAATCAAACCCGCACCTTTCCTATTGCCATCCAATGCAATCCCATCATAGTCTAAACCCAGCATAGTCCACATCACTACAAGCTAATTTTAATTTATGGAGAAACACATCATCATTTTTCTTCTTATTTTTCTCTCCTAGAAGAAGTTTGTCTAAACAAATCCAGTGGCAACAACAGATGGGCATCGTCCAAACTGTGAAGCATAACATCAGACAATAAAGTGCAGCAGTGACAACAACCATTGATGGTAAGAAGCAAGCACGCTAACAACAAACATTGAAGCTACAACTACGTTTCATTCTTCAAAGTCCAAAGTGCAAACCACTAGTTTAAGATGAGCTAAACTAAAACCTAAAATTAAAATACCGGAGAGAAAGATCTAGGAAAGAGAACACATACTCGTATCCAACAGATGCAGTGAGCTCAAGTCCCTTGTGCAAGACCTGTTTCTGCGGTGGAATAGCTCCGACGAGATGGTAACACTGGCTGAGCAAGCTATACGCTCTGCACTTCAACTCGAAGCATGACGGAATAGACTTCAAAAGCAATTGCTGCAAAAAAGAACCAAAACAAATACCATAAGCAAAGAATTTGAAGTAGTGGAAACTAACAGCAGCGAGAAGGAGAAGAAGAAGACTAACGGAACGTTCGAGGTGGGACTTGGCGTGGTTCACGTTGTGCGAATGGTGGAGGAGAAGCGTGGCAATGCGAAGACGAGTCTTGACCTCAACGATTGGGAAAAACGAAACCTCGCTTTGGCATATGGCTTCGAGGCACTTCACTGCTTTCCCAATTTCTCCTCTCTTCTCGTGGTACTCCGCGAGTCCCCATAGACCCTCGGCCACCGCCTCCATCGAAACGCGATTCTGCGCCTGCTTCTGCGGTTATGCTAATCCTGTTTTCCTCTCTCTTCCTCCAATTCGAACGCCACAATTCCACATCCAAATTCAACAACCGCTTTTGCGTTTCGCTTTTCCCGTTTATCGCTTGCTACTTTGCTTATGCTTAGATGTGAAGTCAAAAGTCAGCCACGAAAAGGAAAAGAAAAGAAACGAAATTTGAAGAAAACAAAACAGTTCGGCTCTTCGTTCGGTGTCGTGCCTTAACGGGCCCTTCTTGGGCTACTTACTCCAACCTTAATTTATTAAGTTTTAAAATTTTAATATCCAATGATATTAATAAGTTGCGGGGATAGCTCAGTTGGGAGAGCGTCAGACTGAAGATCTGAAGGTCACGTGTTCGATCCACGTTCACCGCAAAGTCTTCGAAGTATTTTTGTTTTTTCATTTTGATTTAAAATATCTAATTATCGAAGTTAGAGATAAAATTTCATTAAATCAATTCAACAAGTTGCGAGGATAGCTCAGTTGGGAGAGCGTCAGACTGAAGATCTGAAGGTCACGTGTTCGATCCACGTTCATCGCAATGTTAAATATGACTTTCGTTTTCCTTTTTATTTTTAAAATATTTAATTTTCAAATTTAAAGTTTTTGAATATGGATAATCAATTATTTATTTATCTATTATCTTTCTGATAACCAATTAAAATACTCTGAGCTTTGTATAATCCAACTCATAATTCTATTATTATCCTAATTCATATCGCAATTCATATTCATGGGCAAAATCGTATATATCAATCTCAAAAGAAATGTTAAATATCTGAAGCAATCTCTTTTTTTTTTTTGCATATACTTAAATGGAATATATATTTTTCTGAAAATATCTCAATTTAATTAAAAAATTATATTTAACGTTCTTAATTTCTCGTTTTAAAGCACTTTAAAATTAACTTCTTTTGAACGATTTCAATAATATTCTTTAATTTTATTAAAAATCTCATATGAATTAATTACTAGTAGTTTTATATGAATTATATTTAAAAAATTGCTTCAATTTTAAATCAACACGACTCACAGATTAGGATTATTATGAACGAATTGAAGCGTATTTATCATGTAGTCACTTTCGAATGTAAATTCACAAAGGTTAATTAACTAAAACCTTTGTTCTAATTAATGAATTTGTTTGGATAAATTTATAATTATAAACAGTTCTATAAAAACATAAATTTCTGTAGATTAAAATTATTTTATGTATAATTTAATTTATAAAAACTCTTTCATTTTTAGTTTTTTGAAAATTTAATTTTTAATTGGCGCATAGACTAATTCCATTTTATTAAAAAACTTAATTTTTATTTTTCACCAGTTGAATTGCTCATTTTATAGTTATAATTGGATCTTTTCAAGCTTTAAATACATAATCTTATAAATCGCAACTTTAAACTTCTTAAAATGAAATCTATTGGTGCTACAGTGCACAAACTTCTCCCATTTTATTACGATTTTTTCCATTTTGTCATTTATTTTTTAATTTGAACTGAAATCTACAACTTTATTTTAAGAAGGCTAAAGTCGTATCATAAATACACGACTTATTGCCGATGCCTTTGAACTAAAATCTACAACTTTACTTTAAGAAATCTAAAGTCGTGCCATAAATACACAACGTATTCGCAATGACGACACGCAAACATGAAGTACCTATGTGTGTTAAAAATTAAAAATTTGTCCATTTCAATAATTTTTGTTTGAAGTTGAACTAATATGGTGAGAAAAACCTCATTCTTTTTGTTTTTATGCATACTACTTTTTTAGTCTCTACGTGATGAGATGACAAGAATTAAAGAGATTAAAATAATAGCGGAAGGAAACTAAAGTGATTTCTTAATTATCAAGTATAAAGGCTTGATAATAAAGTTTATACAACTAAAAGGAATAAATGAATAATGAAACATTTTTCTTATTTTGTTCGGTAAGGGTTAATGGAAAAGATTTATCTTTAGAAACCAAAAGTATGAATATGATTCATACTGAAAGAGAAGTTAGTGAGTGGGTTAATCTTTGCGCAAAACATCCTCCAAATCCTGTTCCACCCCAAGGCGATTTCTGAAAATGGCTTTGGCATTCAAAGGTTTATGGCACATGCATTGGAGCTCATTGAATCTGTCAACATCAAAATTGAAGGTCTTGTTAAGGATCTTCTGTCTGGAGTTCAAGAGTCTCTTCATGAAGTCTTGGTAAGTGGGGTCTCTAGAAGTGAACAAGAAATAAGCATAGCCTACCACCAAACCAGTGGTAGTGGTGAAATATGTGATAGGTTCCATCACATCCCATGAGAATTCCCAGAATGTTAGCCTGAAGAACAGTCCAACAGTGAACACACCACATCCTAGTCCAGACCACAGGATTCTCCGAACCTGTTTGTGTGCCAAGGAATCAATTTCTCTCTTCTTCTCTTGCATCTTCTTTAGCTCCTCCATCACTGGATCACCATCATCTGCTAGTGCCAGAGGCACTGCTCTTCTAACCATATCCACCACCTGATATTCACCATACAATACAACAAAAGGGTCATCATCATCAATCTACTAATCATACCACACAGGGCTTCTTATATGCAAGGAAAGATTTGGTGTTTTTTATCAGGAGAGACACAAGAAGATTCGGTATTGTGAACAAAACTATATAAGAGATCAGGACATCACTCTCAACCCAAAACCTTAAAATAGCATGTATAAGGATCCTTCTACTTGTATACTAGTCATCTCTCTCTTTTATTCACTTTCAAATCTGTTGCTCCTAAGATAAAATATATGCTTTTGGTAAGTTTTATTTAGATGATAAATATAATAAAAGTTTGCGTACAAGTCAAAATAAATTACTAAAACAAAATTCCAACTTTGAAAGAACAACAACACAGAAGTACTCAACAAATTGCAGATAAAAACAGTAGATTTGTGTTTAACACAGTTACAATTTTGAACAATTTTGAAGTATCCATGCCTTCTATCAGCGAGTATGTACCAATAACAATGTTTGACTCATTTAATAAGGTTGGCTACGTGGATCACACAATATTATTCCACTCGATGAAAGATCATGTTTCAGTGAGTTTGAAACAACTAACATTACTGCAGACAACAGAGTTTTCATGTCAATAAATGAAGGGGACCATGAAAAAGGGTAATAAATGGTATCTCCTGATATTGAATACATGCTTGATCTGATCATGTTTGAAGAGATCCACACAATCACAAATTCAATTTTTTTTTTCATTCTGAGAGAGAAACAATTATCAAACACTGAATGATAGAATGATGATAGAGAGCAGTTACCTTATCAGGATGCAGATAGACCTTGTCTCTGAAGAGGAGAATAACCCCAGCATCATCAAGACACTGTGCAAATGCTGCAGCCTCCTCAGCATTCCTTGCAACACCCATTTTCTCACACTCTTGAAGAAGCTCACAGTAGGGAATCATATCCTTCTCCTCCCTCTCAAGCTTCTCCTTCAGCGATTCCACATTCGCCAATCTCATAAGCTTCTTCGCCTCACGGAAGGACATTGACCCTTTTGTTCCATTCCCATTATCATCATTACTCCTATTATTATCCTTATCCTTATCATTATTATTATTATTATTATTATTACTATTCCCATTCGCACCATCAGAAGCAGGGTGTGAAACCGAAGTTGTAGAACAGACACCCCTCTTCATCTGCCTCAACACAAACCCCACCCCTCCTCTCCTTCCACCACATTCCCCTTCAAAACCCCTCAAAGGATCAAAAGCTTGAACCTTTCCCCCACAACCATGGCTTCCATTGAAAACAAAAGACACCCTTTGCCTCAGAATCGATCCTCCACCACCGGCACACCAATATCTACTCCACATCTTGAACACCCCCGAAACAAAAAGGCCCAAACTTTTATCTACCCTAAACAGACACTACCTAGCACGGTAATTACGACTTACCGTGCCCAGATCAAGCGTTACCAGAACCCATCTTAGTTCTCAGATTTGCATGTTAAGAACTTTGTAGAAAAGAGAATGTGTGCATTTACTGGTACTAAAAATAAAATGAAAAAATACAAAATAGAAGAGGAAAGGAGGAAATAGAGGCAAAGACATCGCAGAATGAAAAGAAGAGAGGAAGCAAAACCTATTTCGGGAAAGAAAAGGCAAAGCTTGTTAAGTATATAGAAAGAAAACACGTCAAAACACGTCTGTGAAAGCTAACACATGCAACAACCACGAATTATCAGTGTTCCGTTTCCGTAACATTCCCGTGTAAATAGCTAACAGTCTTACACCACAAAATTGATTGGTAGTTTCACTGTCTTCAACAGAGACACCAATGTACGCTTCTGTTTGAGGATAAAGACAGGTAAATATGAGATTTTTTTGGATTAAGAAAAAAAATATATAAGAAATAAATCTATTTGGGGATGAAAATTTATAGTTTAATAGATTAAAAAATGTTTTAAATGAAAAAAATAAAAGTTTTTCATTGGTGATAAAAATAAATTGCCATTGATGACATGACATCATTTGTAGGTACTGAGATCACATACTAAGGAAAGTTGATGCTCTTCAATAGTTAATGCTACAATTTTTCTTGGCTTTCGTGTAACAAAACCAAAGTTGGATTCTTGGCTAGTACGATGTTCATTCTTTCGGGTTTGTAAATTGCTTACTGTAAACGTGATGCTTTCTGGTGTGATTTATACCTCAAAATGTTGTTTTTGTGCTTGAGACATGGTGTAATGGTTACACAGGAAAAAAGAGGACAAAATTTGTTTTTTATTTTAAGAAAAACGATACTTTAATACCCACAGGAAAAAATACATTTTGATATAAGTACTAGTATTTTAAGTTAAAGTGTAAAAAATGTATTAAAATATTAATAGTTTGAGGTGTCATGAGAGTATATTTCTTAAAAGAATTCATCATTTCTATCTTTACTTTTAGGTTAAAATACTCCATTGGTCCACGTTTTTTTCAAAAATCTCAAATATGTCCCAAGATTTTGTTTAGTCTCAATGAGATCCATATTCTTTTAAATGTATAATAATTTGGCCAATTCCGTTAGTATGGTGTTAATGGTGTCAAGGATGTGTCACATGTCAGCTCTTCTTCTTTTTTAAAATTTTTTTAAGTTTTTTTGAATTTTTTTGAATTTTTTTTGAATTTTTCTTTCAGTTTTTTTGATTTTTTTTTGAAAATTATTTGTCACCTATCTTGTTAATATTGTGCCACGTGTCAAGTCAGTCAGGTAACACGTGTCAAGTCATTGTTTGAATCTCAATTTGGTCCCTATATTTGTTATTTTTATTATATTTCAGTCCATTTTTTTTTTAATTTTCAATTTCATCCTTTCCAAATTGAGACCAAACTTAACTTTGATATAAATTTTATAATGATATTTTTATTAAATATTTTAATAATATTAAGTTTATTTAAATTGATATTTTACATTAAACTTTACTTATATTTTGTTTTAAAATTTTAAAATATTTATTTAAATAATTTATATACAAATTTTAGAGTTGGATTAAAAATAAAAATTTTATAAATTTAAATATAAAATTTGAAAATAATTTTGTAAAAAGTTAAAATAAATATATTTAAAATTTTTAAAAAAATGGATTGAAATGTAATAAAAATAACAAATATATGGATCAAATTGAGATTCAGACAATGACTTGACACATGTCACCTGACTTGACACGTGGCAAAATATTGACGTGACACGTGGTATGAATAATTTTCAAAAAAAATTAAAAAAAGTGAAAGAAAAATTTAAAAAATAAAAATAAAATAAAAAATTCAAAAAAATGAATAGCTGACAGGTGGCACATCATTAACATCGTTAACACCATACTAACAGAATGAATCTAATTGTTACATATTTTAAAAAATATGGATCTAATTGAAACTAAAAAAAAATTGTAGGACCTATTTAAGATTTTTGAAAAAAACGTAAGGAATATTTTAACCTTATTTTTACTTTTATTGTAATATTTGTTTTAGATAAGTTATAATTTAATATTAACCTTTTATTTTAATAATTAATATTTTTTTAAAACAATTTCCATCAAATGTTGGACAACATGTTATATTTATTTAGTTATTCTTTTATTTAAAACCATGAAATAAAGAATAATTTATTTAAACACTACATAAGTAATAGTCTTTCTTATATGAAATAATAATAATAATAATAATAATAATAATAATAATAATAATAATAATTAGGAATGATTTTGGAATGAAGTAACATTTTATGGTAATTTTACAAGTAAAAGCACGAATTTCTTTATTTTAATTATAGATAGTAGAAGTGAAAAATTAATTAATGTTAATTTGTATGTGAAGTTCTAATCATAAATGGAAAATAATACTGAATATACGATTCACATCTAATAAATGTTTGCATCCACTATTTTATCTTTTATTATTCTTTTTTACAGAAGCAAAGTTATTTTTTTTAATGATGATATTAATCTTAAAAGTGAATGGTCTTATGGGTGAAAATAAAGTTGTTGTAAAGCTCAAAGTTAAAATTATATTTACTCTTTTCATTGATACTATTCTGGTGTATTTTCTAATTACGTGAAATTATAATCAGTAATGGAAAGAGAATAATTTATTTTCATTTTCCATAAAGATAACAACAACAGATTCTCATGCATAATTGATAACTAACATTTTCCATAAGTTAGATCCTTCAAGCTTATCAACTAACCAGTAGAAAAAACTAAGAAAATGATTGAGATCATATTTTGACACTGAAAGAATTTCAATTGAGTATTTCAAATTTCAAAATATACAATTGAAGTAAATCTTACAATTTCAAGTTAAAACAAAAGTGTTCTCTGTAACTGTACCATAAAACAATTGTTGGCCGTGTCAAGATACTATGTTAAGAGTACATTGTCATGCTCCCTTGTTGTGTTTTGCTTTAGTGAGAGTTTTAATCATGCCCTTTGCAATCTTCCAGAACCAAAATATGTTCATCACTGCCAACACAGAAGGCACCATAATCAAGGTGTAAAAGCCAAAAAGAAACACCTCCTGCACCTGAAATCAACCATGTAGAGTTTTTGATTCAGTGCAATGAAGAAGGAAAACTGTGAAGACTTATGTAACAGGGTCACAGGGTATCATAGAGCACATGCTAACCTCAACCAAACGGGTCCATATATGGTAAAAAAGGAACATGAACAAGAAAATCCTTGCAACCTACCACAGAGAACACAATAATTAAGGATAGAAATTCAAGGGGTTGAAATCACTCTGCATAAAATGTTCAGTAAGATCTAACTGGTTTTGTAAGAATTTGGATTCTCTGTTAAATTTTTTCTTATTGTTCCTTCAAAATAATATGATGGTTACTGTTTTAAAGTTTTCAAATATATTAAAATAATTTTTAAACTATCAACTTAATGTATTTTTAATGTTTAATAGAATACAGCATCAGAACATTTACAGAACATTTAATAAAGAATCTGAACTCGTTTTGTACATGAAACTACCAAGAAAAGTAGTTCCATAACAACTACCGGAACCAACTAAAACCAAAAGTCACAACAAAAGTTTGACATTCGTGCTAACATTTATTGTAAGGACTAAATTTCTGCATTTGGTGTTGAAAATCAAATAGCTTCAGCATTTTCAGATCCATGTTTTGGTTGGATGGCACATACTTATCTGTATATTTTATCATTACAATGTTCTGAACAGTATACTTGTAAGGAATAATCCAAGTGTAAGTCCACGACCGATAAACTCAATGTTTCGAGATTTTAGGTTAAAAGTAGTGTTATGGTTAAAAACTAAAGTCGCTTATATATAACCTCTCTTAGATGAAACTTCCTTGAAAAATCCCATCAATACTTAACCTACTTAGCAGGAATTAGAGTCAGGTCAAGAGTATAATTATCAGACAGTAGTAGTACCAACCACCCGAGGAACAATGCAATGCCATTCCAAATGTAAAGTTTGGAACTCTTAAGGCCAGCAATATCCAAGTACCTATATATAAAACTAATGTTATAAGTAATGTTGACAAAAAGTACATGAAGGTAAATGAAATTCTGAACAAGAGATTTACCATCTAAGATTTACAAAAGGAGTAGTACTCTCAGAGAAAAGAACCATTAGTATGTAGATATGAACTTGACCAGTTAGCAAGGATAGTGTAATGGAACCTATGGATAACCCATGGTGTAGAACCTAAACATTGAAAGTAAAAGATGTGCAAAAGGATAAGATTAAAATAATTTATCAGATAGTGCATTGATATTATTGCTAATGTTTTAATATATCTACTTACATATTCAAGCCCTCCTAAAGCTGGAAAGTTCCAAAGAATCATAGCCAGATCTGTTAGAAAATAACCAATAGAAATCTGTGCAGGGAAGTGTAATGAAAACCCAAAACAGAACAAGTTAACAGTCATAAACAAATCACAAATAGTATCATCACAGATAGAATCTTAACAACAATGTTTCAAAACAAGTGAAATTTTGTTATGAGACTAACAACTAAAATTTGCTTGTATCTTCAACTTACCCCTAATACTGTTTCTGATAACCTTGATGATTTAGTAATAACTACATCGTTCTGTGAATTCGCATTGAATACATCTGATAAGAAAATGAGGTAGAAAGATGCAGATGATACAAAAAGAGCATGAAATGTAGAGAATCCCCTGCATTGCAAATTATGTTAATACTCAGAAAATATTAGTTAATCAATATGCAATTATGCAAAAACACTTCACCTGTTATTCCATTCAATTTTCTCTGCACTGCTCAATTTGCCATATTTCTTGATCAACAAAGAACTCAAAATAGCAGTTGATGTATAAGCCTTCAAGAAGGAACAGAACAATCAGGCTTTAAAATTGCCAACAAAAAGTTCTTGATTACAACTAGTCATTCTTGGAATTAACCCCTTTCAGATAAAACTGAACATATGTTTCAGAAATTGAAGAGGGAACAAACAGAAACTCCATTCATAAATCTCACACAGAACAGAACTAATGAAGAATCTGAGTTTACTTACAATAAGACAGAAGATTATGCCAGAGAAGATAGATGCCAGCCATAGCACGACTTTGGTTGGACTAGCATACTCGTAAAAGGAGAATGAACCAAAAGAAGAAGTGGATTCCATGAAGCCCTTTTGTTCAGATTTTCTGTATCAAACCAAACATCACCGAAGACATGACATGATATGAAAAGTATATTCTATTATAAGGGAGAGATACGATAATGGTGTTGGAGGAGTCTCTCCTCACAACAAATACAAAAACATGTCCATAATAATTCGTAAGTCAATTATTTTGTGTCATTTTTAAGTACATTGTGGCCATCCATTTCGCTTTTCCCACTTCACAAAATTCCTTGGAAAGCAAACAAAAGAGATAGGAATTGGGTGGGACAAAGACAAAAAGCACACTTCTTTTAAGGTTTAAAGTTGGAGCAATATATGTACACTGAGTTTTGCTTTCTTAATCAATTATAAATTTTACGTTGTTGATGATGCGTTTTAAAGAGAACTCATTGGAAAAACGTATTGTTAATAATAATACGAGTAAGTCAAACTTATAAAAAAAAACTTACATAAAATAATTATAGTACCGTCTCTCACTTAAAAAGGCAATAAATTTATCATTTTTAAGGAAGTAGGTTTTAAGGAAATTTTCCAATCATAAAAGTAGTAAAATCAACTTAATGAGAAGCAATTATGTACCATAATAAATTGTAAGAAGTGAAGATGAGCACGAAATGATGGGTTCTTGACGCAGAAGCTTCACTTGTCTTCTGATCCATTCTACAAGCTACGCACGTTATTGGTTGTAACTTTTGCGTTATGTAAGCTTTGACGTGATTTGTCGTCGTAATTAAGATCTATAAAAATTATATTCAAAAATTAATAAAAGATAGTAGTGATTATTGTTTTTTCCTTGGCTTTTTAAGTTATAATTGGATCAATTATAAATAAAAAAAGTTTATAGTTTACACTTCTCCTATCTCCAAAATTAAAAAAAAGGAACATATAAACTTTGAAAATACAATTACAACTACAATCTTTTTTTTTTTTGGAACCGGAGAATGACAATGCGCAAACAAAAACAATAAAAACATGTGGGCTCATATGTATAAGTTTGGGCTCATGCACTTGTTTTAATCTTTTGGTTTCTGCACCTCATCATTGATCGCTGCAGCGCATACTAATAAAAAGACTAAAATACTCTCTATCACTGTACTAAACCACTGCAGCTGCAGTAGAAGAAGAAGAAAGAACGTGTTGCAGAAAAAAGCTCGTTCTGGAAATTTATTTTTGGAACACATTTCATATATTTTGAAAAGTAAAACTCATTTTGAAATATTTATTCCGAAACGTTTTATACACATTCTAAAAACCTTGTTCCAGAAATCATATTCTAGAAACCTTGTTTCAAAATATATTTCATGTTTCAGAATTCTTATTTTGGAGATGACATTACAGAAATCCCATTCCATAAATCCTGTTCTGCAAATTCCATTCCAAAAAGTATGTCCCAGAAAATCCATAAAACGTGTTTCAAAAAGTTTTTTTTAGCGAAAAGAAATGTTTCGGAATAAAAAAATATGTTTCAAAAAGTTTATTAGCAAATAATCCAAGAGTTACTCTTATGACAAATTTTGAAAATTAGAGGATTCTCCGATAAATTATGGGTAGTATGAAGAGAAGGTCCATGTTTTAATGCAGATCCACTTAAACATTATTTGCCACATCTCAAAAAGTAATGTCATTTTTGTTTAGAACATAATCATAGGAAAAGGAGAGAAGGGTAGTTTTATTAAAGTCAACCTACAACCTCGTAACCGTTCCAGAAACAGATGAAAAAGAAGAGTCTTTTATCAAGTGAAAACCTAATGATACAACATATCAATAAATGACGACATATAACGTTTTTATTCAACATATAAATGTAAAATTTAAACTTTTAACAGTTTTCTATTCATAATTTTTTTTAATAGTTACGAATTAAGAATTTAATTTTTCAATATAAAAAAGCAAATACCATATAAAATATTATATATTTAGACGACAGTACATTATACTGTCAATATATAACCTATTTTCTTTGAAAGCAAGTGGTCAGATAGATAACTTACACATAATTTCTCTAAATAACTGGAGTTCAATTTTTTTTTCTTAATTATTATCAAGCACTTATTCGACAATATTATGTGTAAAAGTAACATATTCAACTGTGGAGACCATGATAGGGCAAAAAAAAAAGGTTACCATCTGCAGTGTGCAGATTAGAAGATGCACTCAATCAACAGTGAAACATGTTCTGGAAAGTTGAAAACAGATTCAAACTGCATCCAGTTGTTATTATTAACATGCTGCTACACCATTAGGGTTAATGTTCATAGAACCGAAATCACAGGGAAGCAAACGAGTAGGCACTGTGGCCATAACATATTTACAAGCACTCAGGCTTATTACTTAATCCAAATTAGCTTGAGTGCTCTTCAGGGATTTTCATCATCATCGTCCTCACCTAATAACCCCCTTGAATGAAAGCATTCAAACGCTCAACCTCTTGGCGGTGCTCACGCACCACAGCACGAACCACATCTCCAATCGACACCATTCCAATCATCCCCTTCTCATCAATCACAGGAATGTGCCTGATTCTGTTATCTGCAACAGAATCCAGAATAAGATCACAACCATGAGTTACTACAACCTTATCTAATCAATCTTGGTTTCAAATCATAAAGTTATATGATCTTTCCGAATGAATAACTATCTCAGAAGTCATATGAAGGATGATTTTTTATTAGTTGATTGCTTAAAACAATGTTTCAAAGCTCATACATACCAGTCATCAGTTGCATAGCCTGTAAAACTCTGGTATTAGGAGTGACTGTGATAAGTTTGTTCTGCACTCACAACATTAGAATTTTAGTGTAGTTATGAACACCACTAACAAGGGGAACAGTTTAATTCTATGAACACATAACATAGCACAAATCGCAGGTTCAATATAGAATAACAGTCTGTATGGTAGTTTATTTCTCCAAAGTGTAGAAAACAAAGTAGTTTAGAGGAAGGGGACTACTGAAAAAATCTCTTCCCAATCGTAATCATAAAATTTACGAAAGAGACTTAGAGCTTAGGGTTGAGACTAAGAAAAGAGGAACTACACCAAGAATTCCTTCTCTATATAGATCATTTGGACTCTTGATATCATATAGAAAACAAAGAAATGCATGAAGAAGGGAATCGTGTAATATTGAATGTGTATAAAATGTTACAAGATGTGTGTACACACAAAAGTAACCCTAAAATCATAAGTAAATGGATCTAAAGGATGATCTTATGCAAACAAAAAGCTTTCTACATGTGCATGTTGGCTATGTAGAAATAATAAATATTTCTCCAAGTTGAAGTAAACACAAGAAATACAATAACACACATACCTCCTCAGTCATAATATCTCCAACCTTGGTAGACTTGGAAGATCTTCCCTGCACGATGATCTTTCTCAGGTAATCTGAATGAGAAAAGGACCAAATAGTTAGCACAAATGACCAAGGGATAAACATACAGTGCTGTAGATAATAAGACCATTTAACAGCAAGAAAATATATTGACAAAAAGACCATACTATTTTCTTCCACTATATTATGCAAAGGCTTTTCCTGGATTATTAGCTAGTTAGCCAATAATCATAGCATTCTTATCAGAGCACATGCAGGTAGTTACTACTTACACAGCACATGATACAGAGAATCTTGAAAGCCAAAAGCACCATCGATTGAATACAATACAACCCACTTTTTTGTCATCCTTTTTTGTTTTTACAGGGTGCCAAGTGTGTCAAGCATACCAATCTATTTTTTCATGTTCAGTTAGGCAATTATGTATATGATGCTCAATGGCTTAACATATAAAACATGTACAATATAGAACTGAACTATTGTTACCAAAAATATAGCCCCAAATCTAAATAGAATCTTAGGATCTTATATAACATAGAAAATCTATGTTCACTACTTTGCATTTCCAAACAATTTTATAGAGACATTAGGGTAAAGAATTGCATCAGACATAAGCCATCATTTTCTAAAGAAAACTAAATCATCCATTACATAGTTTATCACAGAACTGAGTACACCGATCGGGTACCTCTTTCGGTTATAATCCCTGCAATTGCCTTATTCGCATCAGGTTTCACAACAACCAGAGCACCAACATTGTTTTGGGTCATCTGCAATGGATGTCAATGTAAGAACATACATCAACCCATTGTAAACTCCCAGATTTATTGCAATAAAATCAAATACACATTACCGATTTAACAGCATCATAAACAGTATCATCCGTGGTGCACCAAAGCCAGGATCCATCTGCACCCTTGCCTTTATCTTTCATGATGTCTGCAATCGTTGTGCTCTCAAAACCATGTTCCTCAATGCGAGCAGGTGTAACAGATTCAAACCGTGAGGAGGCGATTGGCTGTAACAGGGGATTCACCATGCGAACCCGTTGCAGAACAGCATTTTTAATGACATTCCCGTTGGACAAAAATGTTCTCAATCCTCCTTGCATTTTAGCTCTCTAACAACCAGATAGAACATCTTAGAATTTTCGATTTCGCAGTTTAATCAGTCTCAACTATATCCATGCACAGATTCATGAGAAAATAATTGATGAAAACTGCGCTCCCCAAAGAATCGTACAAGAACAAACTACATGCAAATTGGGAGATTCTATAGAACTAGTTTTGGATCCAGGATTTGTGTTCCAAGAACAGAATAACCCTCGTGTCCAATTAACAAATAGTTGGCTCAAATCATAGAAATCATTTGATTTACTTATCTTCATATATCCATTGAAGAATCTCAAACAGGAAAGTTGAGACATGTTAGAGAAAAAAAAGATCACCTATCAGAAGCTGAAAATATGTCAAAATATTAACAGAAAAAAACAAAAAACAGCGAAACATGCAGAATTTGCAGATCCAATCCCCAGATGGACATAAAAAGTTGAATCACACTGTCACCTCAGATTTCTTTCTTAGATCGCCGAAGGATGAAGGATTGGATGTAAATATATAAAAGCTCACAAAAACAAAACCTGGTCCCCGAGAAACCAAATCAATAAACACAACACAACCCTACCCACATCAGTATCAATACACAACCTTAACTAAAACTAACAAGCCTTTATTAGTCTTTCATTCAAATCTGACCAACCAGTATCCCTTTCGAATTAAATTAAGATAGGTGAGACGTGGACCCTTAGAGTTTACATTAATGATCACCCAAAACAACAACATATCAACCACAACTCAGAAACTGTTCAGATCCTTCATTTCCAAACATCACAAGGCTCAAAGGAAGATGGAAAGGTGAGATAAGATCATGAAGGAGAAGGAGAAGGAGAAGAAGAGGAAGAAGAAGAATACCAGAGATTAAGGTGAAGGTTGTGAAAGAGAGAGTGAGAGTGTGAAGGAGCGGCGTGTAGATAGAATGGCTGAGCTTAGCCCTACCCTTGTAAGACACTGACAACACTTGACTTGTTCTTCAAATCTCACAATGACCGTGAAAGTGGGGCCCTCTCTATACTTTTGGATCATGACAATGATGACATTATCCAAATTATTATTATTATTATTATTATTATTATTACTTATTTTTATTTTATACCATTATTATTTCAATTTGCAATTTGGTAAGTTATGGGTGATTCTGACAACCTATCTTATCTGCTACCTAAGACTATATTGTTATGTTTGCTGATTGATTGTGCCAAACTATTATTAAATTTTTCAGGGAATCTTCATATTTGTTATGTCAGTAATCTAGTTTTAATTTCACTTATTATTTTTCATGTCATTGTGTTATTGGCTAAATTTTATGATATAAATATTTAAAATTGGATATCTCATATTTATTTATGTGAGAGAGAATCTGAAAGAGGGCATTATGATTTAGGATAAATTTCTTTTCTGTCACGTATGTAATATATGTAATACTATATACTCCTCTTCTTGTAAAAGAAAAAATGCAAGGAATCTTGCTTTTCTTTTTAAGCTAGTATCGTAGTTCTTTTTTCATGTAGTTTATAATTAAATGTGTTATGATAAGAAAAATAACTTACATATAAGGTGAATTTAAATTTGAGACAAAAAATTATTACATTTTGCATTTATTATTTTTCTTATTCTCATACGAACAAAAACATAATTTTTTTCTATTTCTCAGCTAAGTGAATTGTGTATAATTTATATTTATATAAAGTAAAGCTTGCATAATTGATTTGAATATGTTTAATTCACTATGATATTTAAATTTTGAGTTATTTACAGAATCTCCCAGAAGGGTTTAAGATCGAAGATCGTGTTTAGTTATTTTTTACACTTGAATTATATATTATGCATAATTAAATTCTTAAACTCAAATTTTAAGACCTAATTTTTTCAGTTTCTTCACCGATGATTAATTTCCATAACGATAAAAATCCAAATTACAAAGATAGACACAACAAAATGCAAAATTGAAATTATGTAAGAAAGACAACCCAAACTATGTAGAAATTCAAGTCGTGTTCATTAAACCTAAATTATAGGATTTTAGTTATTCGTTGAGACCATGAAACAAGAATATTGGGAAAAAGTCACCTCTGTTAGATTAACTCCCTTTAAATTTGTGTAACTTTTGAATTCTAAAACTAACCTAAAGAATTTTTCTAAGGTAGGTTTGGTCAAATACCTTACAAGTGTTGGGTCCTCAAATTATGGATACTCTCTGGAAAAATGGTAGTAAAATGGACTACCTTATAAATTATAAATTAATAAAAATGCAACAATACATACAACATTATAGGAAGCTAAAATTGTTACTGTAAAATAATAGAAATGCAATAATACGTACATGATTATAGGTAGCTAAAATCGTGGATGTTACTACGGACAAATTGGTCTGAGTTTAAGACATATTTAGATCCGACTATATTAATTTATTTTAATTAAATAAGATCTTTTTAGGAATGTTATTATGAAACAAATAATATGATGATATTAGAATTTGTTTTGATTAATTCATTGAATCGCCTAATTATATATATATATATATATATATATATATATATATATATATATATATATATATAGATATAT
>Ga0214543_1001147_pt1 | contig 49861 bp, 15 predicted proteins | sample CNSS2metaG_FD_160094 | JGI IMG/M metagenome (GOLD analysis project Ga0214543, IMG submission 160094) | Root nodule microbial communities from cowpea collected in UCLA plant growth center, Los Angeles, California, USA - CNSS2 | ecosystem: Host-associated > Plants > Roots > Nodule | place: USA... | reverse complement strand
ATATATATATATATATATATATATATATATATATATATATATATATATATATATATATATATATATAAAATATGTGACAATTACTTTACACTATTATCTACTTAAATATCATCACATAATAAGTAAAGATATTAATGATGAGGATTTCTATCAAAGATTTACTGTATTATATTTTTTATTTTTATAATGATTTCATAATTTTATTATTTATCTAATTTTATATTTTATATATTTTTTATGTTTTAATTTTATATTTTATATTTTATATTTTTTAATTTTAATTTTATTTAAGAATAATTTTTGTCAATTACAATAAAATCTCTTGTAATAAAGTGTTATTTAACTATAACGTAATGATGAGCAAATCTAATGATAAGACTTAATTGAATAATTTTTAAAATTTTGAGGACTCACAAAAATTTAATAGAAACTTAAATGAAAAGTCTCAAATTTATCATTGATTGAAAACATAATTAATCATGTTAATTAATTAATTTATTTTGAATATTTAAAATTTATAGGCTTAATTGTATTTTAAATTCTGAATAAATTGGGAACTTCCGGAGTGATATCCTAATAAATTATTTTAATTTTTATGGTTTATGAGTATTCAATACATTTAAAATTTTTTCAATTGAATATCAATTGAAAATAAATTATGGTCTGTGAGTACTTAATAAATTTAAACTTTTTTTAATTAAATATTTTTGGTTAATATTTTTATTAAATTAGATATGTGATGATTTTATTAACTTGTCGTCAAATGTAATTTTATTAATTTAAAATTTTATAAATTATAAATTATAATTTTATAATTTATGAATTTTATAACATAAATACAAATTTTCAATAGTGAATAAAAGAAAAAAACTTTCACTTCTCACTTTTTATTTATTTATTTCATAAACTTTTGACTTCTATCGATTGGTTTTCAGTCCCACATATTACTTTTAAATTAATTCAATGCTAATTTTAAATATCTTAGATAAAATTAAAACAACATAAAAATAAATGAAAAATTTATATACAACAACATATTATTAAAAATATATATTAAATTTAACCTTTATATGTAACATGATAAAAAATACCACAATAATTAAATATTACCTCAATAAAAGATTGCAAGGTTGTTTCATTGTTTTCTATGTTTTTTTGGATAATGATAGTTTTATATTGTTTTCTCGTACTTATTTTTGCCATGGTTTACGTGTCACTAATTATAAGCAATTTTTATTTTTTTTTCATTCACACATGTGACCGTTTTGGGTGAAAATTTTGGAAATTAACATTTCGTTGGTTAATTGCCTACAACAAAAGGAAAATGTGAAATTTTTGTTGGTTCGTTTTGGCACTAGAGTGAAAAGGTAAAACCTTTGGCATGGAAATTTGATATGAACCAACGTAAAAGAAAGGCTTGTGGTGGTCATTGTGTCCGGGTTTGACCTGGAAATGTTTCATTTTGATTACTTGTTGATTTAGAAAAACTCATTCCGAAGAACGACAAAGTTCTTTGAAGAATAAAATCTTTGGTTTCAGAGATAACAGTCAGCCTTGTGGTAGTAGTGGTTGGATTTGTGGTGGATGGGTTGTACATTGTCGTTGACCTGTCGTGGGTGAGGTGGTTTGATTTTGTTGTGTTTGTTGTGAGACTACAAAATGAGGTGAAAAGGACTTCAAATTTGGCAGTTTTATTTGGTTAATTGAGTATGGATTTGTTGTCTACAAATTTTTAGATGTTATGAATTTGGTTATGTGCAGTTGTATGAATAGGTATATGCTCGTTTATATGCTGGTGTATTGTGATAAAACCAAAGTTAGTGTAACAGACAATACTTGTTCAAAATGTGTGTGGTAGGTTCCCACTCGTTAAGTCTGTGGTCCCCATTTACGCATGACGACATAAACTAATATGTTATTTTTGGTGATTGATATATACAATCATAAAATATTGTTGTGTTTACGAAATTAGTTTTGAGTATAAACAATAAGAAGTAATATATTATGATAAATGTTTGATTTAGTTATCCACATACTGAAGTTGGAAGAGCACAACTTTCCATTGCTCCCCAATTGACATAAAAGTGTGTAACAACTACATTTGTGGACAACATCGGTGAAGTTAATGACATTGTTGTGTAGTAATTAAAGTTTGAACTACCCACTTATGTTGACTTTGCTCCCGACTTGACTAACTTCAGCTATAACCACATTTTTTTGAGCAATGACGTTCATCCAAACTTAATAACATACTTAGTTTATATGTTAATTTTGTGGTCAAAATATGAAATGTGATGTGTGGAAAAAATTAAAAACAAAAGTGAAATTCATATATTTTGATCACCAGAGGATGCATTTGAGTCATTATCAACAACAAAATAGTATATTGAATTCAGTCTTTACCAAAAAAAATACCACACCAACTGCCACAAACAAATGTGCGGAGCCATGTGAAAATAAGTGAGGAGTTGCTTTTGCGTTTTTGTACAGTTTTTCGACAACTTTGAAATTATGACACATGTTCTATGTACCTAAAATGCACCATACAAATTACATAAGAGTCATTACTAAGAAGAAATTAGTGAATTTGATTCAATCTTTACAAACAAACAAAAAAATCTCGCACCATTTGCCACAAACACATGTGGGGAGCCATGTGGAAATAAGTGAGGAGTTGCTTTGGAGTTTTTGTACAATTTTTTGACAACTTTGAAATTATGACACATGTTCTATGTACCTAAAATGCACCATTCAAATTACATAGGAGTCATTAGGAAGAAGAAAATAGTGAATTGGATTCAATCTTTACAAAAAAAAAATCTCACACCAGTTGCCACAAACACATGTGGGGAGCCATGTAGAAATAAATGGAGAGTTGCGCTGGAGTTTTTGAACAAATTATGGACATGTTGGAAATTATCACACTCCATGTTCTATGTACCTAAAATTAATCATAGACATTACATTTGAATCATTATCAACAACAAAATAGTACATTGGATTTAATCTTTACAAAAAAAAAAAAAATACCACACCAACTGCCACATACACATGCGAGGAGCCATGTGAAAATAAGTGGAGAATTGTGTTGGAGTTTTGTACAGTGTTTTGACATGTTTGAAATTATGACACAAGTTCTATGTTCTACCTTCACCTTCATTGTTTGTCATTTCCGTCAAAGTTGAATTGTAACATAAAATCACCATTAACTTTATCTTAAACATTCATTACCATAAATGAACTGGTTCATGTTGTCATAATTAAGTGAGGAGCACAAGGTAATTAAAGGGGGAGCTGCATTAGACTTTTTCCACAAGTTTTGAACTCTGCAAACCCAAAGTTTTTCACAATACAACACTACACATTAAACAACATACAACTAATTGTACAGTTGCACATTGAAAATTTCCTACATGGACAATAATGTGGGAGATATATTCACAACTAAATCAAGCAAAATATACATGCATTACTATTTTATACAAAAATATGGTTAATATATAAGTTTTTTAGTCATACAACAACTCTAACAATTGCTACCAATCTATACATGTTCTAAAGTTTACAACAATAATAAACCTATTAAACTATTTTCGGTCCCTTCTCTTTCTTCCTATATCCAACAAATGGATTTCTTATCGCACAACTTTTGAACCGCATTCGAGGTTCTGCCTTCATACATTCATACATATTGCTATATTGTAATGTTTTCATCATGAATAAGACCTGCAAATAAAAGGGAATTGTGTATTATCATTATTGGAAATTGAAGAGGTTTGTTAATATATTTAGTAACAAAAATGACCATGGAAGTGTATGAACTTCTCAGCCCATAACCAATTATTAGATTTAAAATTGGACCATACTAATTACATTGAAGTCATTATGAACAAAAAAATAATGGATTGGAGTCAATCTTTTGTCAAAAAAGTGTCACAACAGCTTTGACATACATGTGGGGAGTCATGTGCAAATAATTAGGGAGTTGCTTTGGGGTTTCTGTACATGCTTATGACAATTTTAAATTTACACACACCATGATCTGTGTACGTAAAATGAATCACAACAGACACACCCACAACACATTTCTAACCCCATAACGAAAGGAAAAACACTCAACAGATGTATCCACACCACATTTCTAACCCAACCCATAATGAAAGGGACCAAGACAAAAGCTTTCAAGCCAGAACCCCACGCATCCACAGTAAAAAGCCCTTTTCAAATCTCCATGCCAAAGGTTTCATCTTTTCACTCTGGTGCCAAAATGAACCAACAAAGCATTCACCTTTTCATTCCGCTGCAAGCATTAAACACTCGAAAAGTTTGAACTTTTGGTGGTTTCTTCAACTAAAGTGAACTGTTGCTCACTTAAGTTCCAAATTTCCCACCCAAAACTGTCGCACGTATATGAACGAGAAAAAAATAAAAACTTATTATCATTGGTGACACATAGACAGTGTCAAAATTGAGTAAGAGGAATTGGTGTCAAATAATAATTATCCATGTTTTTCAAAGTGATTTTAGAACATAACCTTCTTAATAATTGGGGAAACGCAACTGCAAAAGAGGATCTTTCTTTAGAGAAATAGTTGTGTGGAAATGACGTCTTTGGGCGAGACATAAGCTTCAAACTCCACCCCTAATCGCAAAGTATGTCCCTTACTGCTTCAACGAGCTCAAGTTTTAAAATTGTAATATTTATTCCTAGAATATAAATAAATTCAACTAAAAAATTTAAATTTATTGAGTATTTAATAAATTATAAAAAAATTATTAAATATTTAATTGAAATTTTCTAAATTTATCATGTATTTAAAACATAATTAAGCCAAATTTTTATATGTTTGAATATAGTTTGTGTCATTGGGTGACAATTATTTTCTTAAGTTTAATTGAGTGACATAATTATTATCATCTAACTTTATTAATGTTAAGTTACGTGTTTAATATAAAATTTGTTATTGTGATTGATGTATGATTTTTAATGTTCTAATTGAAAATATATTAGATAACAAGGTCGTCATGCTTTGTAACGACTTTTCGCATTACCATTGATAATGATTAAAAAATTGTCCCTATCATGTTATTATCTAACACATCTTCCATGAAAACAATAATAGTTACTCGTCATTTTGTATTAATCACAAAATAATTTTATACTAACTACAAAACCTCACATATGATAATACGTGAAAACAATTAAAACAAAATGGAGTAAAGTATTTTGGGTTGCTTCACCAATTCTTTCACACGTTTTTTCAACTCTAGAAGGGATTGTCTCCTATCTACGTTTTACATAGTTTCAAGTAAAGGTTCTTTTATTTAGACAAGACTTGATATGTATAATAAAACATTAGAATTTGCTTGAAGAAGATAAGTGCATGTAATGCATGCATGACACGCATCTAATGCATATTCAACCTCAAAGCTTTTCAGAGTAAGTCATTCAAGTGAGTCTGAAGTTGACTCGACACCCTAAAAAGGATTTGCAATGGCTACTTTTATTCATGACTATATAAAGCCATCCTTCGAGAAGAAGAGAAGAGTTTGAGTTGCATAAAATATTTTTGGGCCTATATAGCTTTGTAAGAAACATTATATGTGTTCATTTAACAAACTAACAGAGAGTACTTAACCTTGTAAAAGTCAAAAGACATAACTTGTTCTCTAGTGGGTGAAACCGTAATCTATTGATCACAAAAGCATTTTATTTGCCTTGAGTCAAGAGTAACTTGTTGAAAGAATAATCATGTTAAGCTACAAGTAGTTTGTTGTTAAAAGAATAATATCATTAAAAGGCAAATAGTTTGTTGTTGAAAGAATACTCCTACTATTCAAAATAATAGTCATACAAAAGTTAGCTAATAGTGGGTAAAATCCAAAAAAATATTAATTTACCAAGTGGAAATGGATATAGTCTACACGGTTAAACAAACCAACATAAAAATATTGAGTACTCTTTCCTTCCCTTTCGTACTAAGTTACTTTGAATGTTATTTTATTTTTGTTAACTAAAGAATGAGAGCATATGTGAAGAATAAGTTTGTCATAAAAAAAGTATTGTCTAACTACCTATTATCACACAATACTTTCCAAAAAGTATTGAAAGGATTTTGAATCACAATTTAACCATTTTTTTCTTTTGTTTCTTTTGTTTTCCACAAATCTCAATCATTGTAAAATAATGTACTATTTTTCTTTAGTCCGGTTATATATTTACGGAGTGTTTTGCGAATAAGATTTCAATGAAGTACATTCTTAAATATTTTGATCTCAATATTTGATTTATAAAATCTGATCCATAATTTTTTGTTTTAAACTTAGTCTCCATTTTATTTAAAAAGATTTAATGCAGTTCATTTCATTAGATAGGTATAGTTTAGAAGTTAACAATGTAGTATCTCGTTTGTTTAGTACTCTACTAGCCTCACTGCTAGAGCTATCAGCTCCATCATAGCAACTCAAAGCAATAAAACATGTCAGACATGAAAAGGAGAGGAACGAGAACTTTTGAAAGAAAAAAGGTTGAGAAGAGAGTGGGTGACTATATAAATTCCAAGAATGATAGAGTTTGTCCCGATAATGACAAAATTCAAGACTGAATGGGTCATCTTACCCTAACTATCTTAACATCAATCTAAAATAAGAGAATAAGATTATTAAAATGAAAGAATGAAAAGATCACATTAAATAAATATCACAAATTCAAATAATTTTACAACTTTTTGAAAAAATATCTTTATATATTTTCTCATTAAATCAAAATTATTCGATATATAAATTCACCCATTCAAACTAAACGATACACGGTATATATAATTAGGTCATTAGTTCAAAATAATTTATTTTTAAAAATGGTAATTAATTGTATATATATTTTATTAAATACGAAAGATTTCAATAAATTTTCATCATACAATATTATCTCATATATAACAAATTCAAATTACTTTAGATTTAAAATTAAATTTTATAAAATATCAATTTTAAAATCGGTATCAAACTAATTTACAAACGTTCAAGCTATTTCTGAAATATAGATTTCAATTTAAAATTTAATCGATTTATTTAGATTTTGATTTACAAAATCCAAACAATTTTTTTATGTGGACTTAGATTTCATAATAATCCAATTATTTTGACTATAATTAAAAATTCAATCAACTGATTGATACATTGTTACTATTTAGTTAAAAATTTATTTTTATAATTATAACAAAACAAATCATTTTTGTTATTATAAGTCTCACTTACTAATAATCACTCTTTTAAAACACTTTATTTTAAGCCTGAAACAAAGTCAACCAACATTGCATATAACAAAAAAAAAAAAAAACAGAGGACATCATCACTCATTCAGTTAGTTTGCACTTACCATTTACAATATTGAGATGAATTATGAACATTTAATTTACCGCCACAATCATACTAAATAACTAAATAAAATAAAACTAATATGAACTGTGACAACTTGCAAACCCTTTGGCAGATAGTCACTTACTATGTAACCTTCTATGCATCATAAATTATGAATATACACCTACAATATTACAAAGAATAAATACAAAAATATTCATGAAAGCCTTCATTTTGCAACCATAGCAATCATGACTTCAGTAAAAAAAAAAAAAAAATGGTTGAAGGAAAGCTCCTCAAAAACCTTCACCAAAACACCACCGTGCAGTATCATCATTTTTTCTATTCACCTGAATCACTATTGAAGTTAATTTCTTCAGCTGCCATTGCATCATGTTTCTCCGTTTCATCACCTGCTTCAGAAAAATCTCTATCTTCAATCATATATGGCTCAACCAATTTCCTGAACCAGGTTGAATTGCTTCCCAAAATACCAATCCAAAATACCCTTCCTTTCCTCTTGACTTTACAATCCATGGACATGGCTTTAAACTTTTTGACAATGTTCTCTACACCTTCCTGGCTTCCCTTGATTTTCAGAAAAATATCCCCTGATGAATTTCGAAGACCACCATACATGTACCAGTATGCCAGAACACATGGTGACATCCACCTATGGATTAGTTTTGGAATGGTAGGTTCACCTTTTGCCCAAAACTGATCTGCATAAAAGCCAAAATGAGAGCTTGCAATGGTACAAAACTTATCTGGTACATTCTCACTGTCATCACTTGGCTTACAAGAAGGATGCAGCCACTCATAAAACTGGCGATATATATGACTCTTGAGAACATACTGGCTGTTTGAATTGCCATCAAAATCAAAGCGAATAATGTGATTCCTCCTTCGATCATCAGAATCAATCCGCAAACCACCTAAAAGCAACCCAATCAAGATTTCTCTCTGCTCTTTGCTCAACTTCAGGTTTATTGGTCTTTTAACAACTTTCCTTTTCAAGCTAAGGATATAATCAAGCTTTTCCATTAATGGGGATTCAATTTCATACTTTTTTAGACACATAAAATCGTAGATCTTCTCAGCCTTCAAGTGATTTCCTGATGAAAGGTATCCACTTAAGATGGTGTTACATGATCGAGCATTAACACCAACAAAAGCATCATTGTTCATCCGGTAAAATATATTCTCAGCCTTGTCAATATTACCAATTTTCACCAAGTAATCCAGATAAATAGTGTATATAGTACAGTTAGGACGACATTTTTCCAGGCACTGGGATAACGTCTCTTCTAATTTGTCATATAACTCCGAATTGTAGTACATGTTTAGTAACTGCACATATGATGATGTAAGGGGCTTCAGACCAGTCTTGACAAAATCTGCCATTATTGATTCTGCCAATTCTGATTCTTGTGCTTCGCATAATATCTCTATTATTTGATTATATGCTGCAACATCTGCTTTACCGAGTTTTGACTGCATTTCCCTAAATATTTCCAATGACTTCATAGGCATGCCAACTTTTGAGTATGCTTCCATTTTATACACAAAAGCCAAAGCTGGGGGATCATTTTCAAACTTAAGAAGTTTGACCCAAGTTTTCTCTGCTTCCTCCACCTCCCCTTCCCTTGCACATATCCTCAAGATTGATAGCAGAACCTCTATATCCTCCTCATATCCAGCACATTGCATTGCTTCCCTCAATTCTGCTATTCTTTCTTTATCTATGGAATCCTGATAGCTGTGAAGCCAAATTAGGCCTGCATAAATATCTTTCTGCACATCAAGTCTAGTTGTAACCATATGATGATATATATACTCAGCTTGCTTAAGGTAATGCTTTGACAAGATCCCTGGACTGCTTACAATAGCTTTGAAAAGGGAATTATGTAAGCTAAGACGGGGCTGGTAACCACCCAACTGAATCATACGATTATAAATGCCACATGCTTCATCTAAACAGCCTTGAACAGGAGCACTAAGATATGCAACGACTAATATATGGAATGTTGACTCACTAGGAACACGACCTTGATTGATAATATCATCAAATACATCACGGCACTTTGAAAACTTCCGCTCTTTACCCAAATAATCTGCTAGCTTGGTAGCAAGAGCAAAATCAAATCGATACCAATGTCGTTGCATCATCCACTTATATACCTTTATGAGGGAAAAAAGTAATCAAACTTGTGAACAAACATAACAGGTTATGATGAGATCTTGTAAAATGCTCTGGTCAAGTGATAAAACAAATAACAATTTATAGCCAAATACCAATTCCAAGCAGTAAAAGAAACAAAGAATAAACATCCGATTCACATGAAGGAAAGACAGATTTAATTTGATAAAATAATATTCCAGGTACAAAACATTTCCAAAGTCAACATGAACGCAATGGGTTTTCATGCTTATGACCCTGCAAATGAAGCATCAGAAATCTAGACATACCACCCTCTACTGATAATCAACCAGTAACCACAAAAAACATTCCCCGAGCATATGATAAATTATGGCCAACACCCATTCTCAAAGCACCATTACATCTAGGCATCAATTTCACAAATTCCAAAATCAGTATTTTCAATATCGTATAATTTACGTGTTCTCTCAAAATTGTCGTCCCTTCCTCCATATTCACTAAAACCACCATTTGGTGTAAACATAAATAATGAATTGGTAATGAATTGAATTTATATGCTCCATTGATGTAATATAACAACAAAGTGAACATAAAATAGCAAATTGGTAATGAATTGAATTTATATGCTCCATTGATATAATATAACAACAACTTGAATTCCTTAAATGTATGTGTCGAAATGTTTCACACATATAAATTACTCCCATCCAGTTTAAAGCTTATGGTTCTCATCAATCCCTATAACTTAATCTACAATTTCATCCAAAACCGATCACTCCCTCAAAATACAAATACTACCTTAAAATTCCCATTTTTTAAATTTATTTTTTGTTTGAACCAGTATCTCTCCTGTCAGAAGCCAATAACTCACTTTTCCTTACTGTTCAACAATTGAGCCTCTCACAACAGATTTAATCCCCAAGATTATTCTGCAAAGTTATAATACAAGTCCGAAATTACAAATCAACTCTGAAGTCATGGTCATAGTCATGAGAGAAGGGAAGAAGAGGAAGACCTTGAAGCCGGTCTCATTCTCCCGAATACGCAAGCAGTGGACGATGATGTAGGTGGCATCTTCCTGCGTCAACCACTTCCTCTGCGCGTTCAGTATTTTAACCAGCATCCCTGCCTTGTGCGCCGGCAGCTCCTTGCACAGCCAGGCCACTCTCGCCCTTCGCCACTCCTCTGGCACCGCGCTGAGTTCCCCCACCTCCACTTCCGGGCCCCGCAGCTTCCTCGACTCCAGTTCTGCCGACCGCAGAGCCTCTTGCTCCGGTGCCGTCACGGCAAGGCGCCGAAGCTGTGGCAGCCGCAACTGTGGCAGCCGCGGCGACGAGAGGAAAGGACGAGTGAGGTGATGTGAAAGAGAGAAGGTGAGAGAGCGGAGAGAAGAGCGCATGGAAGAAGTTGTGAAGTGAGGGGTAAGGTTAGGGGTGGAGAAGATGGTTAGGGTTAGGGTTTGAGGGAAGGGCATGTTTGGTTACACTCTGTTTTGTTGTCAGAATCTGTTACACCTTCTTCCTCCCGAGGCTCACAACAGATGAACTCAAACAAAATTTCGGTTTTCATATTCTATCTTTCACATATTCAAAATTAATAAAATTTTATCTGAACCTATACTTAGGAAAATATAATGGTAACTTAATACTTTACTTATCTTACGCCTAATATATTTTTTTTCTGGATGAGTTATTTTTTTTACGAACTAAATGTGATATAATTTTCTATTTTAGATATATTAAATGATTTTAAGACATTATTTTTAGGTTGAGATGAGTTCTTGTATATTTTGTGGGAAGGTGTGATCGAGACAGAATTATAAATTTATTATTTTTCAACCTATTTTATAATATGTTGAGTGTCATTATATTTGAAAATTATAAAAGATATAATTATTTTACAAAAAAATTTATTTTATTATATTATGTTTACGATATTATAAAATATTTAATTATATTATATTGTTACAAAATAAATTTTACAAATAAGTAGATTTATGTGATAAAGTTATGTTATTTTGTAATTATATTTCAAATTAAAAAAAAATTATTATCTTACTTTGTTTGACATTAATAAATATTGAAAATTATATGATAAAATGTTATTTTGATAAAAAAAATGAAGTATTTAACTTTTTTATTTTGTTACAAATTAATAAAATTGAAATATAAAGAGAATTATAAAGATGTTATTTTGAATTATTTTTAATACTTACAAGAAAATTTATGAACAATTATTATTTTTAACCTGTTATAATTAAAAAATATTTTAATAATTTTTAAGGGAAAATATTATAATGGTAATTTAATAAAATTAAGTCATAATAAAACAATAAAATATATTTTCTATTTAAAGTAAACTATTAACAATATATATATATATATATATAAATTAAATAATTTATATGGATAGAGTTGATGGTTTTAATAAAAGTTATATATTTTGACAACTTATATAAATGATTAAATATGGGAGACTAAGAATTAGTTTTTATAAAAAATTATAATTAATAATTTGTATTAAGTGGTAAATAATTTTCATTTACTAGGAACAACTTCCTAAGTTTTAAATAATTAAGTAGGTTAATTGTTATTTACCTTCTTTCTGATTTCTTTTTTAGTTTATGCTATCCTTTGTAACTGTTTTCAGTATGTCTCATCCACTTTATTCTTGTACTTTTTATACTTTTATACTTGAATTTTTACTTAACAATAATACTTAAATAATACTTTTTATATGTTCTTAAATCAGAATAACAATATTTTCATACATGTCACAATAATAGTATGAGCTGTATATATGCTTTGAAAATTTTTATATTTATTTTCTGATTTTTTTTAAATATGATAATTTGTTCTTATCTCACAATAATAATATTCTTGATAGAAATCAAAATAATATATGAAGTGTATTATTTTTGAAAATTTTCACACTTATTTTACGATTCTTTAATGAGATAACTTGTCCTTTTCACAATATTAATATTTTCTAAGAAACTCACAATAACAATATTATCACATTTAAAATTTTGTTTTTATATTAATTTGATCATCTTTTTTGGTCAACTTCATTATACTTCTATAGGAAAAAACATCCTATCAGTTAAAAGCATACTTTTTATAAAAAAAAAAAAAAAAAAACTAAAAATTAAAAAAAAAATTTTTAAAAAAAAAAAAAAAAAAAACATCACACTACAAAATAAAAAAAAATGTTATTCATCGTTGTTTTATAAAAGAATGAATAAATAATATATAACTATCAAATGAATTCATAATTAAATTAATATAAAATAGATAATTAATTTTTAAAATTCAAGTAGAAAAAATATTTTTTACATTATTGCACTCACTTTTTTGTCTTCTCGAATTGTACATTAATTCTTTTTAAAGTTTTCTTTCTTGTTTTAACATAATTTGTTTTGATTTACACTAAAGATTACAAAATAGATTAGTCTGTTTCAATCAAGGGTCTTTCTTCCTGCACCTCCAAAATTTTTTCTACACCTCCAAAAATTTTTTAAATTCCCAAAAAATCCTTTAACCATTTAAGAAACTCATGGAGATTACACCCCCAAAATTACTTTCGGATGTCGACTTCCGGAAGTCAAAATATATAACTTCCGGAAGTCAAAATATATCACCGGAAGCCGAATTTTGGAAGTCAAAATATATCACCGGAAGTTGACTTCCAGAAATCAAAATGTATCACCAGAAGTCAAAATGTTCACCGAAAGTCGACTTCTGGAAGTCAAAATGTTCACCGAAAGTCAACTTCCTGAAGTCAAAAAGTATAACAAATGAAGTATTATTATTACAATTTATTTTATTATTTAAAATTCGTAATATCTGGACGGGATGTTACACCCACGACCTTCGCGTTATCAGCATGCACTCTAACCAACTAAGCTAATGGACCACACATTTTAATCTTTTAAATAACGTTTGAAAATGTAAAATAAAGAAATTACTTTTAAAAAACATTCTATTAGAAAAAAAAGATTCAAATACAGGCTTTTCTTAATGCAAGTCTCAGACCTTTGTCATACACATTAATACAAGGTCACTCTAACCAACAAAGCTAGTAAGCCAAAAATTTTGGTATTTTAAATAGATGTTAAGGTTATAAAATAGTAAATTTGTTAAAAATTAATATTCCATTGGAAAAATGAAAAGATACGATACAAATGGGAGAAAAACGATGAAGTGAATGGACTATGCAGATCTCCCACTTGAATACTAACTTTTAAAAAGAAAAAGACATCGACACAATGGCCCATGTAATTGTTGAACTTTGACCTACACGTTATAGCATGATGGTCTAACAACATAAGCATAAAGGTCATACATTTCAAATAAGTTTTAAAATAGTAAATTAGGTTACATATGATATTCCAATTGGAAAAAGAAAAGATTGGATAAATATAATTTTAGGAAAACAATGGATACAAAGTACTTAAAGGAGTAAAGTTGATAAACTTAATGACGAACCTGCGACCTTTGCGTTATTAGCAGGACACTCTAACCAAATGAGCTAATGAGCCACACATTTTAGTCTTTTAAGTAAAGTTAGAAAATTTAAAATAAAGAAATTACTTTTAAAAAGCATTCTATTAGAAAAAAAGGGATTCTGAAACAGGCTTTTCTTAAGGTAGGTCTCGCACCTTTGTTGTACACATTAATACAAGGTCATTATAACCAACTAAGCTAGTAAGCCAAAATTTGGTATTTTAAATAGATGTTAAAAATTAATATACCATTGGAAAAATGAAAACATTTGATTAAGATAGGAGAAAAATGATGAAGTGAATGGCCTATGCAGGTCTCCAACTTGGATACTAAGTTTTAAAAAGAAAAAGAGATTGACACAATGGCCCTTGTAGTTCTTGAACTTCGACTTCCATCTTGAAAGTTTTTTACACACTGGATATAAAGTACCAACGATCCTATAACAATCTAAGATAATAATATTACTTGCAAAAAATCCAAAATTGGATACAAACTAACTATAAGAGAAAACTAATGAAGTCAATAGCCCATGCAGGTCTCGAACCTGTGATCTTCGTGTTATTAGCACAACGCTTTAATCAACTGAGCTAATGGGCCACACATTTTAATCTTTTAAGTAAAGTTAGAAAATTTAAAATAAACAAATTACTTTTAAAAAACATTCTATTAGAAAAAAGGATTCCGATACGGGGCTTTTCTTAATGCAGGTCTCGAACCTTTGTCGTACACATTAATACAAGGTCACTTTAACCAACTAAGCTAGTAAACCAAAACTTTTGGTATTTTAAATAGATGTTAAGGTTATAAAATAGTAAGTTTGTTAAAAATCAATATTCCATTGGTAAAATGAGAAGATTTTATACAGATAGGAGAAAAACGATGAATTGAATGGCCAATGCAGGTCTCCAACTTGAATACTAACTTTTAAAAAGAAAAAAGAGATTGACACAATGACCCTTGTAATTCTTGAATTTTGAACTGCACGTTAAAGTATGATGGTCTAACAACATAAGTTAAAAGGTCATACATTTCAACATTTCAAATAAATATAAAAGTTTTAAAATAGTAAATTAGTTTACATATGATATTCCATTGGGAAAAAGAAAAGATTACATAAATGTAATTATAGGAAAAAATCGATGAACTAATTGTACCATGTAGGTCTCAAATCTATATCATAACTTCTACCTTGAAATTTTTTTACTGTTTTTGTACTATACCCGCATTTTCTCTCAATTTCTAATTCAATATACAAATTAACATATTTTGATAAAAACACTGAATACAAAGTACCAACGATCCTATAGCCATCTAAGCTAATAATATTACTTGGAAAAAAATCAAAAAGACTAACTATAAGAGAAGGGAACTATTGCCTCCTTGCTCTATGTGTCGGAATCGATGTTGTTGGAACCACCGCTGTCAGAATTGTTGCGCGCACCTCCTTATTGGATCTCGATCTCCCTTGCACTTCTTGGTGTGGCTTCTTGTTGAAGCAATTGGGGATGTCGTTAAGGAATCGAAAGAGTTAGGATAGTAGGACTGTACTTGACATTATATGTAATTTGTATTATTCATACTGGTTTGAATTCTTTGTCCATGTGGATATAACATTAATTTGTATTAATTTGTAGTTATTAGTAATGATATATGTAAGTGTTGTTTCAATGCATGATACCTTATGGTGTCCAATTGTGTATATTGTAGCTTATGAGGACAAATACTTTAATTTGAGTAACTAATTGTATTCGATATTTTAAAATATTTTATATTGATATTTATCAATAAAGTATCTAATTTATAAAATAAAAGTATTTTCGTGATGACAATAATTTATAATTTTTTATATTGATAATTTTAATATATATGATTTATAGATTCACATTTTAACAATCATATATTTATTATATTTTAAAGAATTATTATACACTTTTTAATATACATACATTACGATTTATATCTTATTATTTTTAAAATAAATATATTTATGTATAAATACCTGTCATATTTCGATACATATATCATACTCATAGATCATATATTATAGTCGTTCCTTCATTTTAAGCATTAAGCACGACTTCTTGTGCAGGAGTCTAATTTAGACGTTGGTTTGCTTATTCATCACACATAACAGGAGTAACCACATAAATACACTAGATTAACCAATTAGTGGGATTGGTCCCCTTGGGTCTACTCTAATCAGCACTGATAAGAAACCATTGTATTCATTGAAGGTAAGCATGACTTGGAAAAATATTAACGATATAAAACAAGGTGTAGTAGTATAATAAAAGGTGTTGGGTTGTGCATAAATTTAAAATATACTTTAGATTGTGAAGAACTCTTAACATGACTAACCAAATAATTAAACATAGGTAATAACTTGAGATAATTAAACATAGATAATAACCATATAAATAGATCGTGCTAACTAATGATTGAATTAGGTCCCATTGGGTATATTGTAATTGACACCGACTAATAAACCATTGTCAAATAAACACACTATTTAATAACTTAGTATAACCCTCCTCCAAATCATAATGAGCCTCATAATTTACAAAATTAATGTATTTCAAAATTTGGACACTTTGATTGCAATAATATATAGATGACTTCATCATCATAGAGTGCAAGAATGAATGTGACCATTGATCTAATGAGGCTCCCATTATAAGTCCTGGCGTTTTTGACAGTTGCTCCTACTTCATTGGTGTTCCCACGAGAAGGCTATCCTGTCTCTGCAATCACAAATGATGATAGTAGTTAAAAGTAGGTGTTCTCCCTAAATTGATCAAAGTAGTTCAAAAAGATAAAAAAAAGAGTCCATGCAAGAATAAGATGAAACAAATGATCCTCACTTACTATGTACATGGCCAAATCAAGCAATCAACAAATAGTAATGGAAATGTTTAAAAAATATATTAAAATCATTTATTTTCTTATACTCTATAAGTTGAAGCCTGTGTTATAACAAAAATATTACAGAGGGTACCTAACCCTTCTCCCTAAGCTCCTAGTCAAAACCTGTAGGATGCTAATTTTTGTTTGAAACTACTTGAAATATACAAACTATAATAAACTTACCAAATATAAAATATAAAAATTTTGTTCCAAAATAATTAAGTTACCAGACAGACAAGACGTTATTAGGTTACAAATGAACTAATTAAACTAGCTAGTGGGCTTCATTCTGTTAAAAAGTGTGATACAACTAATTTGTTTAACTAGCCAGCTACTTCAAATCTAGATGACATGAAAAAAAGAAGGAAAATAAATAAAACTAAATTCTAAAGCTTTCAGTCAGTGACCATGGGAGAATATGACTATACAACTAGCATAGACAATATGCGTGCTTTACTATGAGTTTCATGGAAATTCAAACAAAATCAAATTGAAAAATGTAGAAAGTAAAATCCCAAAAAAAAGTACTACTTCTTACTGAATATGAATGAAGGTAAAAGGCCAAGATTGCATGCACTTGTAATGTGTTCTACCACTTGTAAGATTTTTTTAAAATCCCAAAAAAAAAGAAACTCTCCTCCCATTTTCTCCCTTCAAAAAAGCAGTGTAGATTTGGTATTCACCATCTGTCTATTTCCCTTCCTTTTATTTACACTCAACAAACAACGTATTAGGAAAACACATAAATGATACCACAAATGGGTTTGAAATCAATGTTGATTCCATAAAGAGGAAAGGGAATAATATTAAAAAGAAAGATCATTTGATGTTTGGTTTTATTTAAATAGAAAACTGGAATTCACATAACGAAATCTTGCAAAAGGATAAAAGGGTGAAATAACAAGGAGACAAATTTGAAATAATGGGGCACCAGGGTGGTGTGGCCTTAGGATTTTAGCCACAACCTTTCCTAAGCAAACCTTAGAGACAGGACCAATGGTATTGGGTGTTTATATGTCAATGAACCTAATATTTAAGATGTTCACCACATGCATCGAAAAACAATTCAATCATCGATATAAAATAACAAATTTATAATTCACACGAACCGGTTCTGATGAAGGAAGGTCTCTTATGGGAATGTTTATGTCCGCATTACAGTTGATGTGGAACCGTGGACGTGGTGGGATTATAGTAGTGTCCTGCATCAAGCCCTAAAAGTAATAGTCCATATTTAGTACTTGTTCAAACCTCATTCAATATTGTGGTCAAAGTTACCAAAAAATTGGTACATAAGCTGGAGGTAGGATGATAGATGGTATTGGACTTACTAAGTTCCGAATAGATGTTCCTAGCTTTGGATTGGAAGACCGTTTAGTTCTTCCACCCTTCTCAAACCTCATTTGCTTCCTGGTTGAACAGGGACGTCCCTTTCGCTTAACACATCTTAGGCTATGGATTTGACTCTGGACTATGTCAATGTCTGCATGAAGGGACTGGACTGTTTGGTCAAGAGCATGTTCTGTTGAGTCCAAGTGGTTGGTGGTTACGGCTGAGTTCATTGGAAGGGGTATGGCATGATTGGTAGCAAATGATTCGATGTGGTGAAAAAATAATTTTGTCATTTTCGGTGACTCACATGCTATCTCAGCAATATCAGCAAAAGTCTTGCATAAATTATCATACCGTTCAATATGAGGTTCCTTATCTTTTCTGTTGTACGCTGTTGTAATATAATTATGTTTCCTCCGTACATTTTTACACCACCTTTGCAAGACATATTTCGTAGGAACTTCTTTAACTCTCTCATGTGCAAGCACTAAAAGACAATGTTTACATAAAATACCCCTAAATTCAAACAAGAAGCAATTGCAGCTGACTTCAACACTGTCACGCTCAAAGCAGACAATGAAGACCCTTTTCTGGCTTATTCCATCACGAATGAACTCCGCCTTAATGTTGTAAATGCATGAATTACCATCAACAACCACATCACGCGTGACACAGTTCATTTTTCCAATAAACTCTGCTTGAAGTTCAACAAACTTTTCATGCATGTACTTATTCTGAAATTGTCGTTCAATCAGTGACTGCGACTCACATGGAATTATTGTGTTCAACGACGTAAAGTCTGCTTCATACTCTTTCTTTGCCTTCTGTTGTAGTGCATTGCCATACAGATTGACAAATTCTTGCAGAGTTGTTTGAGAATTTATATATCCGTCAAAGAAGGAATTCATTCCTTCACTTCTTTGAGTTGTTGACATGCCTGCCCAAAAATATCTTTTTACGAAACAAGGAACCCATCGATGTCGGTCCTCGTAAAGGGAATGAAGCCAGTCATTGTCTCCCAAGCCAAACTTACAAATAAATTTTTCCCATTCCAACACAAATTCATCAATAGACTGTGATTCATAAACCACTTCCTTAAGGTCTCGTTTGATATCTTTGTATGCTGCATATCCTTGTAACTTCTCTAGTATTTTTTTCATAATATGCCATACACACCACCTACCTGTGTCGAGTGTTGGGAAACACAATTTCAATGGCATTACTCATTGCCTTAGATTGGTCTGTGACAATGCCTTGTGGTGCTTTGTTAGACATACATCGAAGAAAAGTTTCAAATAACCACACAAATGAGTTTGTGTCTTCTGAAGATAACAAACCACAACCTAACAAAATAGCTTGTCCATGGTGGTTGACACCAACAAATGGGACAAAGGGCATGCCATATTTATTTGTCAAGTAGGTAGTGTCAAAGAAGATGGCATCCCCAAAATATTCACAAGCAGCCCTGCTACATCTGCCCAAAACACATTCCTTACATGGTTTTGATAATCTATGTCTATTTCGTAGAAGAAGTTTCTATTCAATTCCCACATTCTTGAAAAGTGTGCTAATAATGCTTTGCCATCACCATCCTTTGATAACACCCTTCTTTGTTTAGATAAGTAACTTCAAACATCTTGTTCTATAGATTCCATATTTTCATGCACAAACCAACGACCTAAAACTCTTATTATCCTCACTCCTGCCTCGTCGTTCAAATCAAAAGCTCCTTTGGCTTGGAGATTGATCTTCTAATTGCTCCTAAATAACCTCGATTTTCTTGGGCTTAAATCACAGGAATGAATATCATTGAATGCAGAAATGTACCACTTGCAATCTTTCCTTGTAATAGTTAACTGTGCTTGACAATCAATTGCTTTGTGTAGGGTGTCTTGATACAAGATTTTTGCTCCTCCATTAACATCTTATTAAGACGAGCCAAGTTCTTTGTCCTACATGAATGCCAAAACGTCACCACACATTAAAATCAAGTCATTTTCTGACCACCACAAACAAAATGTTATCATAAATGAACAAACAACTCGAAAGCATGGGTATTAAACATGCTTTTCCATAATAGAATGTCCAGCTTCCCTCTGAAAAGTTGTCATTTAACGTGCCCAATGTTCTTCAACTATAATCTATGAAACAACTACCAAAGCAAAAACAAAAGCAAATCTGAATGGAAATATTTAACGTCCCATCAACTATATTTAACTACATCAGACAGACTATATTGGGTTCATCTTAGATGTTTAAAGAATACTATTGATCACCATTTTGAGGTTGGCTAAAATGTAATTCTTTTAGGTAATGATGACATTGTTAATCTAGGCAATGATGTATTACAGGGTTGCACCTACTTTCATATCCTTCAAATTTACCCAACTCATGCTTACCTTCAAGGACTAAAACGCTTACTTATAAGGGTCAATGACAATGCACCCTACGGGAACTAAACCCAGTATATGGTTACCCCTGTCTACTTATGTAGTCAATGCTGTAATGCATTATGCACAAACTAACGTATGTGTTCAACTCTTCCACAACCCAACATGATGTTTTACACTCCTGCATCTTCTTGGTTTGATATCAGTAACATTTACCCAACTCATTCTTACCCTCAATGATTACAGTGCTTAGACTGAATGACTAAAGTGCTTAATTTTAAGGAAAACCCATAATATACACAACTTGACCCTATCGTAATAGTGCATCAAGGAATTAAATGCCTAGTGCTAATGTATGTACATGTATGTGTATTCATTACTATCCTTAATTCTAACAAAGTGTAGCATGATTATTTGAAGTTCGAAAGAAAATTAAGGCAATTCATTGTGTTTTTGAATAATCAATAACAACAGAGCATAACTTCTAGACAAATTAGTCAGTAGATGAAGTAAATAATTGTGCATCTACTATAACTGTAAACTATACTCAGACATAGGACTGAGACAACAGCTTGCATAGTGAACCATGACTAAATAACATTTTTAATTATTAATAATTAGTTTTTAAGAATTTCATTGACGTTAAAATTATGAAGCACAAAAACTTTAAAATTAAGATTAATAAATGCATCTCAATTTGGTCCGAACATAATTCAAATATTCAATTAAATGTCATTCAAGATGGAGTTTTATGAAACTAATAGTACGTACATTTAAAATTTATTAGTTCATCAACTACAATACTTGTTCATGGATTCTTTCTATGATTGCATAAGGCAAATGTCATTAACAAGTTCAGAAAACAAAAAATGAACAAGTTCAATTCAGTTAAACAGAATCACTCCCTTTTCTCTCTGAAGAATAATAATATTCTATTATACGCTGCCTTGCATTGTTGGTAAACTAAGCACTCTAGTTTAGCCACAAGCTTATTTACTTGCTTAGATTGCTTTGAGCATGTTAATTTATCAGTAACAAAAAAGCCTAAGCATTATCACTCAAAAAAGGTTGCAATGTTCCCAAAAAAAATTGTACAAACATTCAAATTCAACAGAGATGGAATTCTAAAACCCATACTTTTTATAAGGAAAAGTGAGTTTTGTGAATAACCTCCAATCATCCTGTTTCATGAGACAATGTCTTTGACAGGAATTTGAGAGAAAATTAAATGAGCTTCTTCCATGATTCCACATTTTGCATACATATACATGAGAACATTATAGAAACAGGCAAATTCAATCTCATGTTGTTCTTTTTGATGAAATTGTGTATATTACTTCCTTTATCCAACGAGTTGCTACAAGCACAAGCATGAACAACACTTGAGATAGTACAAGCATCTGGCTTAAGACCTTTGCTTTGCAACTCATCAAATAATGTAATGGCAACATCATAAAGACCTTTCCGTACATAAGCAACTATGATTGAAGTCCAAGAAACAATAGAAGTTTTATCCATTTCCGCAAAAACATCAATTGCACCTTTTAAATAACCACATTTAGAATACATGTCTAGTAATGTGTTGTCAAACACGACATCCCCGTTACAACCAGTTTTCTCTCCCCAAGCATGAAGAGGTCTACCCAATAAAAGGTTGCCAACGTTTGCACAAGCCACAAGAATGTTAACCAAGGTTACCAAATCCATACTAATCCCAAAATTCAGTATCTGAATGAAAAATTAAAGTCCATCCCAGGAAAACCCATTCAAAGCACATCCACTAATCATAGAATTCCAGGAAACAACATCTAGGTCACTCAAATCATCAAACATATTATGTGCACTCTCAACATCACGCATTTAGAATAAGCTGCAATTAGAGAGTTGATAATAGTATTATCAGAACCAAAACCTAGTTTAAAAACATACCCATGAAAAAACTCTCTGCAACTAGTGGCACATTCTCAAGAAGTTATCCTCTCCTTAATCCAGTAAAACCATCTCAACAAGCATGCTGCTACATCACTACTCTTCATTTGAATAAAATAAGTCACAGGATAGGGCATATTACTTCAGAGGGCAAATATCACTTGAAATATGAAGAAATTACTTGAACAAGCTTTCGAAAATCTCACATTGAAATTTCACAGAACTTTGACGCGAACACACACTAGAGAAGATGCAGGAGAACATAGACTGGAGGAAGACCCCGCCAGAGGAAAACACGAATCTTTGTATATTTCTGACTCTGTATTTTAAAATTCATTTACAAATTATCGAGGCACTGAAACGGAGATGTAAATATTTTAAATTGAAGTTTAATTATAAAAGGTTTAAAATATTAAAATGATTTAATCATTTATTTTTCTTATGGTTTAATATAACCAGAAATAAAAAAACCGTCAACATTAATCTTTTCTGTAGTGTTGTATCAATCTTTTGTTTAGAATTTTTTTTAATGTATTGAATCAAATATAATTATTAAACTTGACAATTTAGATTAAATTGATATTTTAGTTTTTATATTTATTACGTTTAACGTCCCAACTTCAATTTATCGATATAATTAAAGTCACTATATTTGTTAGATTCAATATTCAATGACATTTTCACATTTTGTCTAATTACATATCTCATTAAAAAAAAACTTATGAATTACATTTAATCTTCTCTTATATATGAATCATTAGATAATTTCAAACTATACATTAAATTTGAAAAGATCTAAAAAAGAAATCATTATATATGTTATAAAGAGCGTGCTAATAACTATGAATCAAAAGCTTTAATACGTAATATATTTATACAATATTTAGGCTATAAAATTTACAATTTCATCTTATTTCATTCTATGACACTTGTTATTTTTAGTATTATTTTAATACTGTGTTCTCTTCTCCGTATTTATTATTACAATGGAAGGAATTAGCGATGATTAGTATGTTCTAATCCAAAGATTCACAGGAAGAGTAGAATATTTGACCTGTGAGTAAAGTTTATGAACGGTAGATGCCTCTACAAAAATGCAAAAATGACATTATATCATTTCATATTGCATAGGGAATCAATTCATGAGGCATATCTCTAGTTTTCTGAAAGTTGTGTATGGTGCTTTCATCGACATCATCTTTCTTTTTTAACTTAATTTAAACTAATTAAATATATATTTTATAATAATGATAATATATTTTAAAATTTATTTTAAAAATTTCCATTTGCAATAAAATGTTTCTTTTATTTCATCAACATCTTTTTTTGTCTAAAATTAATTTAAATTAATCTAAAGATCATTTTTTAATTAATAATAATAATATTATTATTATAATATATAATAATAATAATAATATATTAATTTTTACCATAAGAATAAAATAATAATCTTATATTTTAATCTATTAATTGTTTTTCCATTTGTAATATAATTCAAATATTCACAAATTTTATAAATTTCATCTTCAAAATCCACTTACTTTCACCTTCACAAAAATTTTACTTCAAATTCACTCAAATTTATCAATTCACTCTTTTTATAATATATATTAAAAAAAGAAAATAAAATTTTAATTTATATATATATATATATATATATATTATTTTTATTTTTATATAATGAATTAAAAAATAAATAAAATTAAGAAATAAATAAAATTAAAAAAAATTAACTTTTAAACAAAATAAATAAAAACAATACTAAAATTATATATATATATATATATATATATATATATATATATTAGTTTTTCTAATTCTTTAATACTATTTTTTTAAGTTTATTTTTTCTAAATATGCATATTTTTAATTTAATTTATTTTTATAATATATAAATGAAAAATTAAAATTAAGAAAATAAATTTTAAAAGAAATTAAAAAAATAAAAATAAAAATAAAATAAAATTATATATATATATATATATATATATATATATATATATATATATATATATAAACGGATCTCGAAAATCGTTTATCTAAAACTAAGAGTAACTTTAAATATTAAATAAAACAAGAGTTTATTTAAATAAGAAATGTCACATTTATGAATTTTATAAAGAAAATTATCTTTAACTTTTTTATTTACATTTATGAAGCATCCACTATTTTCAGCGGTCTAAATTTTTTAAAAACTCACATAAATAGTAAAAAGATTTGAGAATACGCGCTTAGCTTGGAAAAATAATTGATTATGATTAAACATAATTGATTTTGTGTTCTTCAATATTTTTCATAAATTTTCCAAAATATATCGATAGAGATATCATATATTTGATTCTCTTGTATTATTATCAAATATTCTGTTTTATTGTTTATTAGATTTTACTTTTCTCTCTTTATATGATGAGACATTGTACTCTATATATTGAGTAAGGTTCTAATAAATCAGCTAGCAAGCTCTTATTGAGTTGTTTTCCTCAAATATCTCTTATTAATATTTTTCCTTCTCATAAGTTATACATATATAACATGGTATCAGTGTCATGTTAGAGTCTATCCTAACAAAATTTCTTGGACATTCTGTTCCACCCGCTATCAGACCGCTAACGGACCACCCACAAAATTCTAGTCCCACGCACGAGGGAATATACCTCGACGCGAGGAGGTGTGTTGGAAGTCTCTCATCGACTAGAGATAAGGCCAATTCACAATATATAAGTGAGATGCAATCATCACCTTACAAACCGGTTTTGTAGGGTTGAGGTAGGCTTAAAATCCACTTCTAACAATCATAAATTTAATAGTCGATTATGATTAGATGTAACTGATTATTACATGGTGAAATGACAGATACACAAAGTTAATCATCTAAAACATATGTAACTTAAAGAATCAACATTTATAATGCCTAAGTCTCTTCTAAGATTTTGAACCGCTACAATTTACGTTTACGATGATTTTGAAAACTGCCACTATTCGTGTCGTCACAAAATATAATGTGACGGTTTCAAGTGAACCGCCGCAACAACCGCCATTTTTTACATTGTATAATGTGATAGTTTTTTTGAATAAACTGTGGTAGTTAAAACTACCGTAATTTTTTTAATGAAAATTAAATATATCGAAAATAGTGAGACTTAAAAGTGTCACAATTTACATTATATTGCTACGTTTATAAGTGTCACTATTATCAAATGCCGTAATTCAAATATTTTATAATTTATTATTATCCATTCATATTTATAATTTCAAATTTTAATAATTTTTTTAATAATTAAAGTTTAAAATATATAAAAAAATAACAATACTACGACAAAATTAATAAACATTATATTTCATTAAATATAACAAAACTAAATTACATCAAAGTACCATGTTCCAATATAAAAAAAAAAACAAGATTACAGGCTCATTATTTTATCCTAGTCCTAAAATGATTTGCTTCCACACTTGATCCGATTACATGATAAGCCAAACACACCGTTGAAATTGCTATTCCTTTTTTCTCGTTGGGTGGGAACAAATTGTTGTAGGGATTGAAGTGAGACCCTTCCTTCCTTTCCGGGGCTTCTTCCAAACTGAAATGAGTTTTTATAATATCTATAATTGAATAATTGAAGAAATAAAATGTTAGCATAAGTACATAATGAGCAGTCACACAAGACTTAAAACAATAGACTAAATCGGAAGAACTATGAAACCACTAACCCTCAATTACACGACAATACCTTGAAAGTGACATGAAACAAAGACATTATATTATATCCAGAACGATTTAACAATAAGTTGTTTAATAAACACAGGTTACACTAGGGCTGCACTAGCTAGAATTTTAACATGGTTTGCCCAGTCAAACACAGGCTGGTTTTCCCCTGCATATTACAATTTCAGTTAACAATCAAAAATAACAAACTGAATTTTTGTAGTGAGAGTTGAGTTGTAAGATTACGCACCTCTAGAGATAACGAAATCACAGGTTACATTCACCATAGGTTTAGACAGCATTCTTAGTAATGAAAAGTTAGACAAATTCCATTTCTACAAAAGCATCAAAAATTTTAGCTATACCTTCTCAATGTTCTTCTAAAACTTCCTTGTGCTCACAAACTGGTTGACTTTAAGCAGTAGTATCTCATCTTCATAACAAATAAAGATAAGGTGTAAGCATCATAATAAATTATTAACCAAGTAAGCTAATAAGCCAAACCTTTTAGTATTTTAAACAAATATTAAGGTTATAAAATAGTAAATTTGTTAAAAAATAATATTCCAATGGAAAAAATCAAAATATTGCATAAGAGAGAAGAAAAACAATGAAGTGAATAGCCGATGCATGTCTCCAACTTGGATACTAACATTTAGAAAGACGAAAGAGATGAACACAATGTCCTATCTAGTTCTTGAATTTGGACCTACACGTTATTAGCACAATACTCTAACCAACTAAGCTAATAAGTCACATATTTCAACATTTCAAATAAATATTAATGTTTTAAAATAGTAAATTAGTTTACAAATTGTCAACACCCAATTTCGTCCGGGTAACAATAATTAATTAATTAATTAAAGTTCAGTTGAGAAGAATAAATAAATAAATAATTAAGAAAAGAAAAAAAATATGTTTTGGTTTGAGAAAAAATAATTATCTATTTATTTTATTATTATTATTTTTTATTTTATTTTAGTTTTGTTTTATTTATTTATTTGTTTATTTGGGCTTATTATTTTGATTATTACATTATTTTTCTTTCTATTATTACAACTCATTTTTTTGTTTTACGTCTCTCATTCTAGTTTAATAAAAAAAATAAAAAAATAAAAGAAGAAAAAAAAAAGAAAAAAAAGAGAGAAGGGAAAGGGGAAAGAAAGAGGTAACGTAAGGCCTCTCTTTTGTCAGACCCAGACATGCTATGCTATCATGGTTTTGTAGTAGGAAGGGTGTGTGGCATGGTCATGATGGCTGAAGGAGCAGGAAGAACATCTGCTCTCAGTCTGGTCCCAAATTTCAAAATTGGAAAGTGCAGAGGGTTACATAATAAAAAGGGGAAGATTCATGAGAGGAGGGGTCAAATTTGGAAGATTCATGGGAGGAGGGGTCAAATTTGAAAACGGAAGCAAAGCTGTTAGTGCATTAAGTTTTATTTTCACGGTAAGTGTTCTTAACTCCTCCTTAGCTTATGTTGCCGTGAACAGAGCACAATGGTTTTTTTGTTTCTTTTTTTTTATTATTTTTTATTATTTATTTTTTTATCTGCCATTGTTAAGATATGTTCTTGTTTGAGTGTTACTGTTGTCCCAATGAATGCTAGAAAATAACCTCACCGTCATCTTTCCCTCATCACCTTCTACATGCAAGAAATTGCCAAACCAGAACCCAAACACATTTTACTTATATTTTGCATAACACATCTTCACTAACTTTAACAAAAAAAAGGACATAGACCCGAAAGCATTACTCACACGGTCATCCACACTGCATCCCGCATCCCATCATCCTTCGTAGTCCCCTCATCCTTTCATTTTCACTCCACCCTCATTATTTCTGCGCAACACAAACTCTCCTGTCATCACCCTCATCATAAACTTGCACCAGTCCGCCATTAACGAACCTTCATCACCAGGCAGCAAAACCACCTTCATCCTCAATAGAAACCACCTTGTTTCTGTTACAACCTCACCCCTACAATTCAACATCACACAACACTAGAACCCCATTTCAGCACCAAACGTTTATTTCTATCCTTGCATTACGTTCATCATCAACCACATCCAATCGAAACAGAGAAGAGAGAAAGTGTGGTCACGACAGAGGCTCCAGTTTCGCTCACCAACATCGTCGCCGTGGGCCTCTGTTCGATCTTGCGGATTAGAGGAGAGGACGCGCGCCCTGCTCGCACCAATGGCGCTGGCGGTTCCCTCGACGGTGGCGGCGAGGTGGTGCGACGCGAAAACAACCACGACGGGCTGGAGGCGAAACGCGTGAAGCCTGAACCGGGAAGAAATCCTCGCGCAGAGAAGGAGGAGTTGGCACCATTGGCGGCACGCTTTGGTCGCGGCAGCGGCGGCGTTCACGGTGGAAGTTGCAGGCGCTGCGTCGGCGTTGGTCTCTCGGAGTTACGTTCCGGTGCGTGAGTGAGAACAAGATGGTTGTGCCACCGAGAGAGAGGTCAACGCCTCCGGCGTCGATTAGTGTCGCCGGCGAGCTGGTCGCGCGGTGGCGTGGTGAAGCAGACAGAGGTGACCGGTGGCGGCATCCTGGTGTCGTCGGGAGAGATAGAGAGATGGCTTGGCTTTTGATTCAGGAGCTGCTAGGGTTTAGGTTAATTCCGTCACGCAGCTCACTTCACTGCACCACCCTTTTTTACATTCCCACCTTTTTGTGTATTAAAATTGGATCTGTATGTTTTTTCTTTTTTTTTCTCGCGCACCCCCAATATTAATTTTCTACACACCTACGAGTTTCCTTGGGTTGCCAACTGTTCTACTTCGTATACCTCTCACATGTGATACTCCTGCACCCCCATGTCTTTGTCTATTGTTTTTGGGCTTGTTGTCGTACACCCCACCAATTACTCGTGCACCCTTACTTATTTTGTTTCCCACCTTATTCTTTTTAAATAATTTCATCCTTTTATAAATTTATTTATTTATTTATTTATTAGTATTATTATTATTATTATTATTATTTTTAGAAAAAAAAAGGGAAAACAAACATATTTGAAAATCATAAAAATTAAAATATAGAAAAATAAAAAAGGGTTCTCTTTCATTTTTATTGTGTCTGTCCGGCCGCTCGCGTCGTGTGACACTTCCAAATAATTTGAAAATATCGAAAAATAGTTTTCTTTTTCTTTTAGTCCGACCGCTCGCGTCGTGTGACACATATTCTCAATTAATTCGAAAATACCAAAAAAATTTTAAAATTTCAAAAATACAAAAACATCAATATTTTCCCACAAATATCTTTTAAGAACTACGTGATCCTTGATTCTCCACCGTGAGATACGTAGGAGCAGGGTCAAAAAAAATCAAATCTTTTTTCCTCAATTATTTTTCAAATATCTCTACGTAACCCTGATTTCTCATTTTTAATGAGAATACGTAGGACCAAGGTCAATCCTTGTCGGGCCCAAAAAACAAAAAAAATTATTTTTGTTTCTTTTTAGTTTTTTTGTCTTATTATTTTTGGAAAAAATTAATATTTTGAAAACCACATCAACTTTGCATTTTTTAATTAAAGGTACCGTCCTTGGGTGGGCGCGGTAGGGTGCTAACACCTTCCCTACGTGTAACCGACTCCCGAATCCAAAATATGGTTTTCCGCAGACTTGTCTTATCTTTATGGTTTTCCAGAATAACTATGGTGGCGACTCCTAAATCTTTTTTAAACCCGTTTCTTTTTTCGATTCGCCTTCCCGTCGCGATTCCGGTTGCGACACAAATAATATTCCATTGGAAAAAAGAAAAGATAGGATACAAACTAATTATAGGAAAAAATTGATGAACTCATTGTGCCATGTAGGTCTCAAACAAATTACTTTTAAAAAACATTCTATTAGAAAAAAAAATTCAAATACTAACTTTTATTAATGCAGGTCTGAAACCTTTGCCCTACGCATTAATCTAAGGTCACTTTAACCAACTAAGCTAGTAAGCCAAATATTTTAGTATTTTAAATAAATGTTAAGGTTATAAAATAGTAAATTTGTTAAAAATGAATATTCCATGGGAAAAATGAAAAGATTTGATACAGATAGGAGAAAAACGATGAAGTGAATGGCCTATGTAGGTCTCCAACTTGGATACTAACTTTTAAAAAGACGAAAGAGATGGATACAATGGTCCATGTAGTACTTGAACTTCGACGTGCACGTTATAGCATGGTGGTCTAACAACATAAGCTGTAAGGTCATAGATTTCAACATTTTAAATAAATATTAAAGTTTTAAAACAGTAAATTAGTTAACATGTGATATTCCATTTCGAAAAAGAAAAGATTGGATACAGGTAATTATTTGAAAAACTCGATGAACTAATTGTGCCATGTAGGTCTCAAATCTATATCATAACTTCCATCTTGAAAGTTTTTTATTGTTTTCGAATATACTCGCAACATCTCTCAATTTTTAATTCAATACACAAATTAACATATTTTGATTTAAATAATGGATATTGTAACGTCCCATTTAATAAACAAACGTGATTAAATGAAACATCACACAGAATAATATAAAGGGCATTGTCATGGAGTGAAAATGTCACTCCCTACAATTGTCCATAATACTTAGAAGAAAACTAAGGCACACCACGATGTCATTAACAAAACAAGATAAAAGTTTAACAGTATTCAAAATACATGCTCAAGGAGCAAGATGGAACATAGGCCACAATGCCTTAAAAGAAAACTTGGAGCAAGGGAATCCAACCCAAGATAAGCTACGCAGCGGAGTTTCCGTCACTCTGAGGACCACGAGGAGTTCCCACATCTGCTCACATAAATAAATTGATGATCACCGCAAAAGGAGAAAACCACACACAGAACACACAAGCAAACAGAAAGGGTAAGCTAAAGTGGAAAATGTTTATTATATAATTGAGCATACAATTTAAAAGTCAAAGATACATAAATCAACCAAACATGTGATAACAGACAATTTAAGACTCTAAGACTCAATTATCCAGATACATATAATCAGTCGGATTCACTGGATGCTTGTACTTGTGGTGACCTCTACTGCTCTACAGAACCGTTGCCAATGAGTTTCACCCTACCACGCACAAGATTAGCCTTCAAACATCTAAGGCCATTATCCTACCAAAGACTAGGACCTCCTGCTACTCTCACCACTTGAGTCAGTACACTCTACGTGAGACTAATTGACTCTTTAGAGTTTCAAGATGCAATCCATACTTGAATCCTTACTAAATTATATAATGAGGCACCACCACGAAACCTTCGTGGAATTACGTCCTAACCATGAGGAACCACCATGAGCTCCCACCAAAAAGGGTCATGGAATTATGTCCTGACCATGAGGCACCACCATGAGCTCTCACCGAGAGGGTCATGGAATGACGTCCTAACCATGAGGCACCACCATGAGATCTCACCAAGAGATTCATGGAATTACGTCCTAAACATACCATAATCATACATCACCAACCCAACATAGAATTGTCATGCATACCAATCTTATACCAATATATATAACCTACCATCCAATCATGTTCCATACGAAAGATCATGCCAAACTCATCAATTCTAGCCTATAAATTACATAATACATGCATATTCACACACTTCATGCTTTAAATAGAGCAAACTAGCCAATCATGCCACCGACATCAACAATGTAAGAAATCAGCACAGCCTGCGCTAGGTCTCGCTCAAGCTAGGAGCCCTCGCTCAAGTGAGAGGAGTGGTCTCGCTCAAGCTGCAGACTCTCGCTTAGGCAAGACTGCGAATAAAGGCTCTGCAAGATTTCGCGAGCTCTCGCTTAGGTGAGGCCTTCTCGCCTGAGCAAGATGGTTTGTCGCTAAAAAACGCAGCTCTTCGCCTGGGCGAGTGCTCGAGCATAAATCTGGGCGAGCTTTTGCTATTCTCGCCTAGGCGAGACGAGCTCGTTTGGGTGAAAATATCATTTCTCATCCCCTATTCACGCATACATAGCAAAGAATAAATCAGAAACAACATCCAGTACAGTTTTATCCACTCACAAATACCAACCAAGTAGTTTCATCATAAAACAGAAATAAAAACAACCAACATATAGTAAAGCATAAAACCCTAGGTCCCTTTACTTGGAAAATGCTAGCAGAACACCCCGACACCTAAGCAAATGAGTGCGATAGCTTCCAGAGCAGATTCGCAAGTTGTAAAAAAAATTGTATACGGACTAACTATAAGAGAAAACCGATGAACTAATTGTGCCATGTAGGTCTCAAATCTATATCATAAGTTCCATCAATCATATTACCATTTAAGCTAATGAATCATGTATTTCAAAGTTTTAAATTAGTTTAGAAATAATAATCCTCAAAAAAATGTAAAAATCGGATACAAACTAACTATAGTTAGAAAACTAATAAAGTGAATGGCCCATGCAGGTCTCGAACCTGCGACCTTCGCGTTATTAGCACGACACTCTAACCAACTGAGCTAATGGGCCACACGTTTTAGTCTTTTAAATAAAGTAAGAAAATGTAAACTAAACAAATTACTTTTAAAAAACATTCTATTAAAAAAAAGGATTCAGATATTGGCTTTTCTTAATGCAGAATTTGAACCTTTGTAGTACACATTAATACAAGGTCACTTTAACTAACTAACCTAGTCAGCTAAACATTTTGATATTTTAAATAAATAGTAAGGTTATAAAATACTAAATTTGCTAAAAATTAATATTCCATTGGAAAAGTGAAAAGATTTGATACAAATAGGAGAAAAACATAACGTGAATGACCTATGTAGGTCTCCAACTAGGATACTAACTTTTAAAAAGGCGAAACTGATGAACACAATGGCCCATGTAGTTCTTGAACTTTGACCTGCACGTTATAACACCGTGGTCTAACAACATAAGCTAAAAGGTCATACATTTCAACATTTCAAATAAAAATCAGAGTTTTAAAACAGTAAATTAGTTTACATATGATATTCCATTGGGAAAAAGAAAAGATTGGATAAAGGTAATTATAGGAAAAAATCGAAGAACTAATTGTGTCGTGTAGGTCTCAAATCTATATAAAAACTTCCATCTTGAAAATTTTTATTTCTTTTTTACTATACCCTCAATCGCTCTCAATTTTTAATTCAATACACAAATTAACATGTTTTAATAAAAACAAAAAGAAAGTACTATCAATCCTATAACCATCTAAGCTAATAATATTACTTGGAAAAAAGCAAAAATTAGATGCAAACTAACTATAAGAGTAAACCAATGAAGTCAATGGCCCATGCAGGTCTCGAACCTGCGACCTTCGCGTTATTAGCACGACGCTCTAACCAACTGAGCTAATAGGCCACAACATTTAGTCTTTCAAATAAAGTTAGAAAAATGTAAAATAAACAAATTAGTTTTAAAAAACATTCTATTAGAAAAAAGGATTCAGATACTAGCTTTTCTTAATGTAGGTATTGAACCTTTGCCCTACACATTAATACAAGGTCACTTTACTCAACTAAGCTAGTAAGCCAAACATGTTGGTATTTTAAATAAATGTAAGGTTATAAAATAGTAAATTTGTTAAAAATTATTATTCCATTGGAAAAAGGAAAAGATTTGATAGAGACAGGAGAAAAACGATGAAGTGAATGGCCTAAGCAAGTCTCCAACTTGGAAAGTAACTTTTAAAAAGATGAAAGAGATGGTCACAATGGCCCATGTAGTTCTTGAACTTTGACCTACATGTTATAGCATAATGGTCTAACAACATAAGCTAAAATGTCATACATTTCAATATTTCAAACAAATATTAAAGTTTTAAAACAATAAATTAGTTTACATATGATATTCCATTGGGAAAAAGAAAAGATTTGATAAAGTAATTACAGGAAAAAACTGATGAACTAATTGTTCCATGTACGTCTCAAATCTATATCATAACTTCATAACATGTTTTGATAAAAATAAAATTGGATACAAACTAACTATAAGAGAAACCCAATGAAGTTAATGGCCCATGCAGGTCTCGAACCTGCAACCTTCGCGTTATTAGCACGACGCTCTAACCAACTGAGCTAATAGGCCACGCATTTTAGTCTTTTAAATAAAGTTAGAAAATGTAAAATAAACAAATTACTTTTAAAAAAAAACATTCTATTATGTACCAGCTTTTCTTTATGTAGGTCTCGAACCTCTGTCCTACACATTAATACAAGGTCACTTTAACCAACTAGGCTAGTGAGCCAAATATTTGGGTATTTTAAATAGATTTTAAGGTTATAAAATAGTAAAGGTTTTCTAAAATTAATATTCCATTGGAAAAATGAAAAGATTTGATACATACATGATAAAAATGATGAAGTGAATGGCCTATGCAGGTCTCGAACTTAGATACTAACTTTTAAAAAGATGAAAGAGATGGACACAATGGTCAATGTAATTCTTGAAGTTCGACCTGCACGTTATAGCATGATTGTCTAACAGCATCAGCTAAAACGTCGTAGATTTCAACATTTCAAATAAATATTAAAGTTTTAAAAAAGTAAATTAGTTTGGATATGATATTCTAGTGAGAAAAAGAAAATATTAGATAAAAGTTATTATAGGAAAAAATCGATGAAATACTTGTGCCATGTAGGTCTCAAATCTACATCATAACTTTCGCACACAGAAAGTATTGTCGATCCTATAACCATCTAAGTTAATAATATTACTAGGAAAAAAGCAATAATTGGAAAACCAATGAAGTTAATGGCCCTTGCAGGCCTCAAACTTGCGACCTTCACGTTATTAGCACGACGCTCTAACCAACTGAGCTAATGGGCCACACATTTTACTCTTTCAAATAAGGTTAGAAAATGTAAAATCAACAAATTACTTTTAAAAAACATTCTATAAGAAAAAAGGATTCAAATACTGGCTTTTCTTACTGTAGGTCTCGAACCTTTGTCCTACACATTAATACAAGGTATTTTTAACCAACTAAGCTAGTAAGCCAAACATTTTGGTATTTTAAACAGATGTTGAGGTTATAAAATAGTAAATTTCTCTCAAATTAATATTTCATTGGAAAAAAGAAAAGATTTGATAGAGATAGGAGAAAAACGATGAAGTGAATGGCCAATATAGTCTCCAACTTGGATACTATCTTTTAAAAAGACGAAAGAAATGGACACAATGGCGCATGTAATTCTTGAACTTCGACCTGCACGTTATAGCACAATGGTATAACAACATAAGCAAAAAGGTCATAGATTTCAACATTTCAAACAAATTTTAAAGTTTTAAAAAAGTAAATTAGTTTACATATAATATTCTAATGGGTAAAAGAAAATATTAGATAAAGGTAATTATAGGAAAAAATTGATGAACTAATTGTGCCTTGTAGGTCTCGAACTTAGATACTAACTTTTAAAAAGATGAAAGAGATGGACAAAATGGTCATTGTAATTCTTGAAGTTCGACCTGCACATTATAGCATGATTGTCTAACAGCATAAGCTAAAACGTCGTAGATTTCAACATTTCAAATAAATATTAAAGTTTTAAAAAAGTAAATTAGTTTGGATATGATATTCTAGTGATAAAAAGAAAAGATTAGATAAAGGTTATTATAGGAAAAAATCGATGAAATACTTGTGCCATGTAGGTCTCAAATCTACATCATAACTTTCGTCTTGAAATTTTTTTTATTGTTCTTGCATTATACTCGATTTTTAATTCAATACACAAATTAACATGTTTTAATAAAAGAACATAGAAAGTATTGTCGATCCTCTAACCATCTAAGTTAATAATATTACTTGGAAAAAAGCAATAATTGGATACAGACTAACTATAAGAGAAAACCAATGAAGTCAATGGCCCATGCAGGTCTCGAACCTGCGACCTTCGCGTTATTAGCACGACGCTCTAACCAACTGAGCTAATGGGCCACACATTTTACTCTTTCAAATAAAGTTAGAAAATGTAAAATCAACAAATTACTTTTAAAAAACATTCTATTAGAAAAAAGGATTCAAATACTGGCTTTTCTTACTGTAGGTCTCGAACCTTTGTCCTACACATTAATACAAGGTATTTTTAACCAACTAAGCTAGTAAGCCAAACATTTTGGTATTTTAAACAGATGTTGAGGTTATAAAATAGTAAATTTCTCTCAAATTAATATTCCATTGGAAAAAAGAAAATATTTGATAGAGATAGGAGAAAAACGATGAAGTGAATGGCCAATATAGTCTCCAACTTGGATACTATCTTTTAAAAAGACGAAAGAGATGGACACAATGGCACATGTAATTCTTGAACTTCGACCTGCACGTTATAGCACAATGGTATAACAACATAAGAAAAAAGGTCATAGATTTCAACATTTCAAACAAATTTTAAAGTTTTAAAAAAGTAAATTAGTTTACATATAATATTCTAATGGGTAAAAGAAAATATTAGATAAAGGTAATTGTAGGAAAAAATTGATGAACTAATTGTGCCTTGTAGGTCTCAAATCTATATCAAAACTTCCAGCTTGAAAGTCTTTTATTGTTTTTGTACAATAACCGCAGTTTATTTCAAGGTTTAATGCAATACAAAAATTAACATGTTTTAATAAAAACACATAGAAAGTATTGTCAATATTATAACCATCTAAGCTAAAAATATTACTTGGAAAAAAGCAAAAAATGGATACAGACTAACTATAAGAGAAAACCAATGAAGTTAATGGCCCATGCAAGTCTCAAACTTGCGACCTTTGCGTTATTAGCACGACGCTCTAACCAACTGAGCTAATGGGCCACACTTTTTTGTCTTTCAAAATAAAATTAGAAAATGTAAAATAAACAAATTACTTTTAAAAAAACATTCTATTAGAAAAAAAGGATTCAGATACTGGTTTTTCTTAAAGTAGGTCTCGAACCTTTGTCCTACACATTAATACAAGGTATTTTTAACCAACTAAGCTAGTAATCCAAACATTTTGGTATTTTAAACAGATGTTGAGGTTAAAAAATAGTAAATTTGTTTAAAATTAAAATTCCATTGGAAAAATGAAAAGATTTGATAGAGATAGGAGAAAAACGATTAAGTGAATAGCCTATACAGATCTCCAACTTTGATACTATCTTTCAAAAAGACGAAAAAGATGGACAAAAGGCCCCATGTAATTCTTGAACTTCGACCTGCACGTTATAGCACGATGGTCTAACAACATAAGGTAAAAGGTCATAGATTTCAACATTTCAAACAAATTTTAAAGTTTTAAAAAAGTAAATTAGTTTACATATGATATTCTAATGGGTAAAAGAAAAGATTAGATAAAGGTAATTATAGAAAAAATCTGATGAACTAATTGTGCCTTGTAGGTCTCAAATCTATATCAAAACTTTCATCTTAAAAGTCTTTTATTGTTTTTGTACAATAACCACAATTTCTTTCAAGTTTTAATGCAATACACAAATTAACATGTTTTAATAAAAACACATAGAAAGTATTGTCAATCTTGTAACCATCTAAGCTAAAAATATTACTTGGAAAAAAGCAAAAAATGGATACAAACTAACTATAAAAGAAAACCAATGAAGTTAATGGCCCATGCAAGTCTCGAACCTACGACCTTCGCGTTATTAGCACGACGCTCTAACCAACTGAGCTAATGGGCCACAAATTTTAGTCTTTTAAATAATATTAGAAAATGTAAAATAAACAAATTACTTTTAAAAAAACATTCTATTAGAAAAAAAGGATTCAGATACTGGCTTTTCTCAATGTAGGTCTCGAACCTTTGTCCTACACATTAATACAATGTATTTTTAACCAACTAAGCTAGTAATCCAAACATTTTGGTATTTTAAACAGATGTTGAGGTTATAAAATAGTAAATTTGTTTAAAATTAAAATTCCATTGGAAAAATGAAAAGATTTGATAAAGATAGGAGAAAAACGATGAAGTAAATAGCCTATACAAGTCTCCAACTTGGATAATATCTTTCAAAAAGACGAAAAAGATGGACACAATGGCGCATGTAATTCTTGAACTTCGACCTGCACGTTATAGCACAATGGTATAACATAAGCAAAAAGGTCATAGATTTCAACATTTCAAACAAATTTTAAAATTTTAAAAAAGTAAATTAGTTTACATATAATATTCTAATGGGTAAAAGAAAATATTAGATAAAGGTACTTATAGGAAAAAATTGATGAACTAATTGTGCCTTGTAGGTCTCGAACTTAGATACTAACTTTTAAAAAGATGAAAGAGATGGACACAATGGTCAATGTAATTCTTGAAGTTCGACCTGCACGTTATAGCATGATTGTCTAACAGCATAAGCTAAAACGTCGTAGATTTCAACATTTCAAATAAATATTAAAGTTTTAAAAAAGTAAATTAGTTTGGATATGATATTCTAGTGAGAAAAAGAAAAGATTAGATAAAGGTTATTATAGGAAAAAATCAATGAAATACTTGTGCCATGTAGGTCTCAAATCTACATCATAACTTTCGTCTTGAAATTTTTTTTTATTGTTTTTGCATTATATTCGCAAGTCAATGGCCCATGCAGGTCTCGAACCTGCGACCTTCGCGTTATTAGCACGACGCTCTAACCAACTGAGCTAATGGGCCACACATTTTACTCTTTCAAATAAGGTTAGAAAATGTAAAATCAACAAATTACTTTTAAAACACATTCTATTAGAAAAAAGGATTCAAATGTTGGCTTTTTTTACTGTAGGTCTCGAACCTTTGTCCTACACATTAATACAAGGTATTTTTAACCAACTAAGCTAGTAAGCCAAACATTTTGGTATTTTAAACAGATGTTGAGGTTATAAAATAGTAAATTTCTCTCAAATTAATATTTCATTGGAAAAAAGAAAAGATTTGATAGAGATAGGAGAAAAACGATGAAGTGAATGGCCAATATAGTCTCCAACTTGGATACTATCTTTTAAAAAGACGAAAGAAATGGACACAATGGCGCATGTAATTCTTGAACTTCGACCTGCACGTTATAGCACAATGGTATAACAACATAAGCAAAAAGGTCATAGATTTCAACATTTCAAACAAATTTTAAAGTTTTAAAAAAGTAAATTAGTTTACATATAATATTCTAATGCGTAAAAGAAAATATTAGATAAAGGTAATTATAGGAAAAAATTGATGAACTAATTGTGCCTTGTAGGTCTCAAATCTATATCAAAACTTCCAGCTTGAAAGTCTTTTATTGTTTTTGTACAATAACCGCAATTTCTTTCAAGTTCTAATGCAATACACAACTGGTAGCATCTGCTGGTGAGCCAGAGGTGTTAAAGGTCAGGTTGGGGGTTCGATTCCCACTGGCAACAACCCACCCAGTATGAATGGACGAAGAAGGGTGATGGGTTGTGGTGCATTGGGCTGTAGTAACCTGACAGCCTCTGGGACCCGAGGAGGGGTAGCCAGGGATGTTACATGAATGGCCTATACAGGTCTCCAACTTGGATGCTATCTTTTAAAAAGACGAAAGAGATGGACAAAATTGCCCATGTAATTCTTGAATTTCGACCTGCACGTTATAGTACGATGGTCTAACAACATAAGCTTTAAGGTCATAGATTTCAACATTTCAAACAAATATTAAAGTTTTAAAAAAGTAAATTTGTTTACATATGATATTCTAATGGGTAAAAGAAAAGATTAGATAAAGGTAATTATAGAAAAAATCTGATGAACTAATTGTGCGATGTAGGTCTCAAATCTATATCAAAACTTCCATCTCGAAAGTCTTTCATTGTTTTTGTACAATAACCGCAATTTCTTTCAAGTTTTAATGCAATACACAAATTAACATGTTTTAATAAAAACACAAAGAAAGTATAGTTAATCTTATATCCATCTAAGCTAAAAATATTATTTGGAAAAAAGCAAAAAATGGATACAGACTAACTATAAGAGAAAACCAATGAAGTTAATGGCCCATGCAGGTCTCGAACCTGCGACCTTCGCGTTATTAGCACGACGCTCTAACCAACTGAGCTAATAGGCCACACATTTTAGCCTTTTAAAATAAGTTAGAAAATGTAAAATAAACAAATTAATTTAAAAAAACATTCTATTAGAAAAAAAGGTATTAGATACTGACTTTTCTTAATGCAGGTCTCAAACCTTTGTCCTACACATTAGTACAAGGTATTTTTAACCAACTAAGCTAGTAAGCCAAACATTTTTGTATTTTAAACAGATGTTGAGGTTATAAAATAGTAAATTTGTTTAAAATTAATATTCCATTGGAAAAATGAAAAGTTTGATAGAGATAGGAGAAAAACGATGAAGTGAATGGCCTATACACACGTTATAGCACGATGGTCGAACTAATTGTGCCATGTAGGTCTCAAATCTATATCAAAACTTCCATCTCAAAAGCCTTTCATTGTTTTTGTACAATAAAAACGCAATTTCTTTCAAGTTTTAATTCAATACACAAATTAACATCCATCTAAGAGAAAACCGATGAAGTTAATGGCCCATGCAGGTCTCGAACCTGCGACCTTCGCGTTATTAGCACGACGCTCTAACCAACTGAGCTAATGGGCCACATATTTTAGTCTTTTAAATAAAGTTACAAAATATAAAATAAACAAATTACTTTTAAAAAAACATTGTATTAGAAAAAAAGGATTCAAATACCGGCTTTTGTTAATGCAGGTCTCGAATCTTTGTCCTACACATTAATACAAGGTCACTTTAACCAACTAAGCAAGTGAGCAAAATATTTGGGTATATTAAATAGATGTTAAGGTTATAAAATAGTAAATTTTTTCTAAAATTAATCTTCCATTGGAAAAATGAAAATATTTGATATTGTAACATCCCTTTATAAATTCATATATGATCACGTCTTAAATCAATGCCAATATTCATTTTGAATCCAAGAGTAAACCTTGCTCATATGAAATTATGAAATAATAAGGCAGCAGACACGTAACTCATTTATTCATACAAAGCATACGTCTTACCTCAATCAATAATTACAAGAACCCCCATTTTACCAATTCCTTATGTTAAATTAGCTTAACATCAACACTTAGTCATTTAAACTCACATATATTCGAACTGATACAATTGCACAATTACATAACTGATACACCACATAAGACACAATCAAAGTTATATACGTATTATGTATACCCCCGCAATCCCATTACATTTAAAGCATGATTATCATGTTCCCATACTTGCCCAAAACCCATCATTATCATGCAACACTCGGTCATAGTGATATCATCAATAGTGGTCGTTTTCACACACTTATAACATCAAACATTCGAGCCAACATATATAGATTTATATATTCAACATAGCTCAACAAGTACTACCAAAATGATACTCATCAATCACGAATCTATTTATATTATATATATATATACATATATATATATATATATATATATATATATATATATATATATATATATATATATATATATATACATTCACCAATCAAGGCCATACCAACACTTAAGCACACTTAAGCATCCATTACTAATCATACTCTTAGGAAATTCAAACCAACAATCATGAGTAAAATTTATCTCTAGCTACAGACCTCCAATTTGTTGGTATCGCGTAGCGGAATGACTAGTTAGTGGTCAAAAACCAAGAGGGGGTGAATATGATTTTTATAAAACATAGCAGGTTTAAAAAAATTTCTCAAAGTTTTACTGATTAACTTAAAGTCACAATTACTTTAAATGCAAGTGCAGATAAATAAAGAGTTAATGGAAGAAGATAAACACTGATATTTATACTGGTTCGGATCAAAAGACCCTACGTACAATTGTTAATCTCTTAAACAAAGAGATTAACTCAATCACTATGATAGTCAGATTATAAACAGATTATAAAAGAGTAAAGGATTAGAGAAAACCTCTCTTGAACAACCACAAGAGATGAACAAAAATTTTCCCTGAGTCACACAGAGGATGACCAGCTTTCTTAGCAACAACAAATCACTTAATCTTCTTAGAACTTACTTAGAAAAGCTATTTTTCAACAAATCGCTCACCTGCACTAGGTTTTTCAAAGCTATTTTTAAGAATCTGATAGAGCACCACTTTACAGTCACAACACAAGAACTTTAAATCTTAAAAAGGTGGTTTTGAAGTTGAAAACTGAGTTCTATTTAAAAAGATTTTTGAAAGTCGAGTTAGAAATGAAGAGTTTAGCTAAAACTGGCAAGGATAATCGATTACCACTTAAGATAATCGATTATTCTAATGGTTTTCGAAAACAAAATTTTGCAGTGGTAATCAATTACCCAAAATGGCAATTGATTATCTCATGTACATTTTTGAACAAATAATTTTATAACTGCCAGTGGTAATCGATTACCAGAAATGGTAATCAATTATTTTGAGTCGTTTTTGAAGAGCCAAGTTATAATTGCCAGTGATAATCGATTATCATTCATGGTAATCGATTATCTTAAGTAGATTTTCGAAAAATAAAAGTTTTGAGTTGGTAATCGATTATCATAAGTTGGTAATCGATTACCACACTGATTTTTGCGAAAATTTAATTTTTCTCATAGGAGTTGTAAGCTGGTTGTTGTTCTAACAATCTTACATCTAACTAGAGAAAGTTAAGCCTATAACAATAAGAACTTTAAATATAAAATGTATTGTCTTCAATACCTTCAAGTATTTTCTTCAATATCTTTATCATCATCAAAATCTTTATAATCAATCTTCTTCTTTTGTCAACACAATTCAAATATCCACAGTGCAAAGTAAAGAACAACATGTTATGGATTACTTGTCAAAATTTCACCTAAATCGAACGGTTAACAAATCAGGAAACACAATTTTACGAAAACTGCGCAGACCAGAAAAATCATAGTCGCCCAACGACTAGATCTTGCCACCCAACGAAACAAGACCAGAGACCTAGCGCCTAGCAGTAGGAAACCACCGCCCGACGGCCCCTGCTACGTGAAAAATCCGAAAACAACATTTTTTTATGAGAAGATAGCCATTCACAGCTCCAAAGCATCTAAATATGTGATCTACTCAGTCAATTTATAAAGCACATGTACAAAGAGATTACATAACTCCTCAAAACACCAAAACATGTCACAAAAATCAACCACAATTGCAAAACTGGGAAAGTTAAGTTTGCGTCGCCTGGCGGTTTCGTCACTTGACGGTTTCGACCCTATCGCCAGGCGGTTCATCACTAACCTAGAAAACAACACAGAATTCATGCATTGCCTGGCAGGCCTTCAATGCCGCTAGGTGATTTCTGGAAATTTTCCAGAAATGCGAAAATAGAGTACATTTTGATCAAGCATTGGCATCACAGTCACGCATTATGCCACGAAAACATCGTAAAATAAGTATACATATAAAGGAGCTCCCCTAACCTGGTCTCCTTACTCAAGTGTGCAAAATGATAGAGTTCCTTCTAGATTCCCAATTACCTCCCTTTGATACCACTCTTATGCCTTGCAGCAAGGTCTTCTTGATTCCAATCTACTTGTTCAGAAATCCTTCCTCACCGTACTCACAATTGACAACCTCAACAATGCACCCTCTCCCTTCCAAATGGCCTCTTAACTCATTTTTAATTGAGTTTAATGTAAAAAATGAAAATCACTTAATGATGGGTGTAATTGCCATTCAAGAACCATTATGATATGGTTTTCCAGCTCTTTTGGCTGCCCCCTCTTACGGCTAGGGTTTCTGACCCTTCCCATCCATGCAAAAAATAATTTTAGCAAAAAGGAACCTTATTTCACATAAGTCAAGGTTCAATCACACAATCACACCATTGTCAAGTCAATGAACAATCATTCATCCAATTCATGTTTCATGATAATTCCTATACATCTAGGAATTTATAATCACTCATCATGATCAAGCATATAATTAAAAATAACAAACTATTAAAATAACATACAAAGGACTCAAACTCAAATCCTCTCACATAACTAAGTACTATCAACCACTTGAAGTAGTACTATTCCTCATCATAAATCCCAACATTAAATGTCATAAAGGTTCCCACTACCCGCATTTATTAAATAATCATTTATTTAATTATTTAAATTTCTCGGGTCTTACAAATACAAATAGGAGAAAAATAACGAAGTGAATGACGTATGATTTGTGTATTGAATTAAAAATTGAGAGATATTGCAGGTATAGTACAAAAACAATATAAAACTTTCAAGATGGAAGTTATGATATAGATTTGAGACCTACATGGAACAATTAGTTCATGGGTTTTTTCCTATAATTACCTTTATCCAATCTTTTTTTTTTCCAATGGAATATTATATGTAAACTAATTTACTATTTTAAAACTAATATTTATTTGAAATGTTGAAATGTATGACCTTTTAGCTTATGTTGTTAGACCATCATGCTATAACGTGCAGGTCAATGTTCAAGAACTACATGCGCCATTGTGTTCATCACTTTCGTCTTTTTAAAAGTTAGTATCCAAGTTGGAGACCTGCATAGGCCATTCACTTCACCAATTTTCTCCTATATGTATCAAATCTTTTTATTTTTCCAATGGAAGATTATTTTTAAAAAATTTGCTATTTTATGACCTTAATATTTATTTAAAATAGCAAAATGTTTGGCTTACTAGCTCAGTTGGTTAAAGTGACATTTTTTTTAAATGTGTAGGACAAAGGTTTGAGACCTACATTAGGAAAATTCAGTGTCTGAATCCTTTTTTTTCAATAGAATGTTTTTTTAAAAGTAATTTGTTTATTTTAAAATTTCAAATGTTATTTAAAACACTAAAATGTGTGGCCCATTAGCTTAGTTGGTTAAAGCGTGTGAACCAGCAACCTTTCCATTATTAGCACCACACTATGACAAACTAAGTTAATAGGCTATGCATTTTAATTTTTGAAATACAATTTGGAACTATAAAATAAACAAATTAGTTTTAAAAAAATTGGAAACAAGGGAATCATCATATGTGTTGAGTCTTCAACCAAAATCGGATACTAACTTATGAAAAGACAAAAGAGATAAACACAATTGCTCATGCAGGTCTCAAACCTTTGAACTTCGCGATGATTTATCCAATTGAGCTAATAAGCTATACATTTCAACGTTTTAAATAAATATTAAAGTTTTAAAATAGTAAATTAGTTTAAAAATAATATTCCATTGAAAAAAAATAAAAGATTGGATACAGACTAATTATAGGAAAAAATGATGAAATCTATATCATAACTTTCACCTTGAAATTTTTGTAGTCTTTTTAAAAAACACTCAAGATTTCTATCAAATTTTAATTCAATACGCAAATTAATAGGTTCTGTTACATTGGCTATATATTGTCTATTATATATTAAAATAAACAAAATCTCAATGGCCCATACAAGTCTCGAACTTGTGACCATCACATTATTAGCATAATGCTCGAACCAACTAAGCTAATAAGCCATACATTTTAATGTTTTAAATACAATTTAAAACTTTAAAATAAACAAATTATTTAAAAAACATTTTCTGGGAAAAAAAGAAAAAGATCGAATGTATCGAACCTTCAACAAAAATACAATACTAACTTCTGAAAAGACAAACGAGATAAACACAATCGCCCATGTAGGTCTTAAACCTTCGACCTTCACGATGTTCTTACCAACTGAGCTAATAAGTTATGCATTTCAATGTTTTAAATAAATATTAAAGTTTTAAAAAAGTAAATTAGTTTAAAAATAATATTATGTTGGAAAAATAAAAGATTGGATACAGACTAATTGTAGGCAACAACGACAAACTCAACTAAGCCATGCAAGTCTCAAACCTGTGACCTTCGAATTATTAACACAACGCTCTAACTAACTAAGCTAATAGACCATGTGTTTCAATGTTTTAAATATAGTTTAAAACGTTAAGGCTTAAATACTCATTTAGTCCCTATTTTCGTTGCTTTGGTTCAATTTGGTCCTCATTTTGGTTCAATGTTCAATTAGGTCCTAATTTTCGTCAATTTTTTGTCAATTTGGTCCCTTTTGTTAATAGTGTTTAAATAGTTAACGTCAGTGAAGAACAATGCATGCCATGTGTCCGCTCTGTTTTTTTATTTAATTTTCTTATTCCTTTTAATTTTTTTAAAAAAAATTTCATGTGTCAAATCACCATTGTGTCACGTGTCAATGTCAGTGCTACAAGTCAGTCAGTTTGTGGTTGTGTTATTTTCTTTTGTCCATTTTAGTTCCTATATTCGTTACTTTTTGTTCAATTTAGTCCTTATATTCGTTATTTTTATTCAATTTAGTCACAATTTTGGTTAAAATGGAACAATTTATCCCTTCTAAATTGAGACTAAATTTAATTTTTTATAAATATTATACGGATATTTTTATTAAAATTAACATTTTTATTAATTATTTTTTAAATTCAATTATGAATTATTAGATTTAATTATAAATTAAATATAATTCTTAAATTCAATTGTTAAATAAAATATAATTATTTAAAATATTATTAGAATATAATTATTAAAAGTTCGTTATTTTTTTCCTTTTGTTACTAAGTATTTCCCAGTTTTCCTGAACACTTATACACACCAAAATTCTATAAAATTCATTAGGAGTTAGTGTAGATGATATGATATTTTTGGTCCTAACATCATATTGAGCCATTCTATTTTCCTTTGTAGTCCATTCCAAAAAGGGCTTAGGTTCCTGCACATAATTAACATTAATAACAAGAAAAAAGGAAAATTAACAATAGCATCTCAAACACCTTTATCAACGACCTTCAAAATTATTTGCATTCTCACTTTCCAAAAAGGATAATTTTCCCCAACAAACAAGGGGTCGTTAATCGAAGCACCCTCAGCAAAAGTTTAGTTTTGTCCCATTATTTTTAAACTTATTTTGAAAAAATGTCAAAGCAAACTCTAATATCAATTGTTAGAATTGTGCAACGTAATATTTGTTGATGGACAAAAACCAAGAGAAGGGTGAAATGATTTTCTGTTAAAGATTGAAACTTTAAACTTTTTCCCTTAAAAATCAAGGATTTATAAAAGCCTCTACTTAATTTTAACTTAGCAATAACAACACTAAAATAAAGAGTGTAGGGATAAGAGAAATTTACATAGTAGATTTTACATTGGTTAAGATCAAAAGATTATATGTCCAGTTGTTAATAAACTAAACTAGAGTGATTAACCAAACATTATATCAAGCTGAAAATTACAACCACTAATCAGTGAAACATGCAATGAACAATTTAAGATATTGAAAGATCACACTTCTCTTCAAGAACCACAAGATATGAAGAAAATACCTTCCTTGAAGCCACGAGGAATGAACACCTCCTTTTAATCACACAAAGGATGATCATCTCCTTTTAATCCTACAAAGGATAAAGAACCTCTCTTGGGTCACACAAGAGATGAAAAAACACCTTCCTTAAATCCATAAGAAATAAACACCTTCTTTGAATCACATAAAAGATGAGCAAGCTTACAAACCCTAGCAAACAACAAGACCTTATCACTCAAGAGTCACACTTAATGAAATTTTAGCTACTCATAAGAAATAGGTTAACCAAAGCTTGTGACAAAGCTATTTTACTAGCTTATGTACTTGAAAACATAGAGCTCTGTTAAATTTTATAGAAGAAAACTGTTTTGGACTAGTTCAAAAACAACCCAATTTGAAATTAGGTTAGAATATGAAAAATCAATCTTAAAAACAATCAGAATAATCGATTATCACAAATAATAATCAATTATTCTAGTAGCATTATGGGAAACAAATTCTCTAGGATAATCGATTATTACTAGGAATAATCAATTATTCCAAAAACTTTTCTCGAGAGTCATTTTTCATTGAGATAATCGATTATTACTAAGAATAATTGATTATTCTAGTGAGTATTGAAAAAATAAAACTCTCTCGGTGTTTAAGAGCTTTGTTGCTTGGGTTTTACCTTTTGACTTGTGACCCTCTTGAATCCAAGCATTCTTTAAGTTTTTAACATTTTACCATAAATTTTACCATAAATCATCATTGAATCTAAGTATTCTTTAACTCTTCAAAATTTCTCCATAAATCATTATCATCAATAAATCTTCAACTCTTCTTCATTTATTATCACCATCAAAACTTTACTTGTCTTTAAGATTGAGATTAACAAATTCAGGTTCTTATTCTTTAATCAACAATTTCCCCTTCTTTTATGATGATAAAAAATGTCTTGAAGTCTTTTTGTGATTTCTTGCACTTAGAATTCTTTGAGATTCAAAATAAATTGTTAAGCATATAACAAGTTTAAATCACAAGTAATCAACCTTAAACCTTAAGATGTTAAAATTATTTTCTCTCCTTTAATAAAGGCTTTAATAATGGAAGTCTTTAGGTGAACTTACCCTCTTATGATGGGATCGAAACCTGATAAATTTGGGTCGATTATAACTTTTCTTTTATGATGTTATGGCAGGTGCACAACTTCTAGTGTTTGAGTCAATGTATAAATCCAAAATCGAGTCTAAAATGTTTGTGTTATACTTTTTTTATTATGTGTTTTTTGTTGATTTTGATTTTAAAATGTTCAAAATTATTATTAGCTTATCTTATTTTTTGTGATTGGTTGTAGTTTATTTGTTTGCAATGTTATACATGAACTAGTATACTGACCCGTACGTACGCACGGAACGTATTTGTTTTATTTTGTATATTAAATAATAAAATAGTGAAAGTATTGTAATGAAATATTATGAAAATTAAGTTATATTATTATAAATGTTGTTATTCAAGTAATGAAATAGTAAATCTAAGTGATGCAATAATAATTTCAGTTTTAAATATAATAAATAGAATTGATATCATAGTATAATATAGTCAATTGAGCGAACATTTTTTTACTTTTTTTTATTTAAAATTTTTTTAGAATAATAATATAATTGCTATTATATTTATTTAACCATTAAAAATACTAATATTAATATTAATATTAATATAAATTATAAATTATAAAAATTTAAAAGATTAAAACTCTATTTAACAAAAGTATTTAGTATAACAACAGTTTTTATAATTGGAAAAAGCACACTTATAATAATAACACCATTATGAGTAGTAATAATAATGATAAAAATAATAATGATACCAATAATAATAATAATACTTATGCTATAAATATTAGGTTAAAATACTTATTTGGTTCAGGTTTTTGTTGAAAAATCTCAAATAGGTCCTAAGATTTTTTTTAGTCTCAATTAGGTTCATATTTTTGAAAATGTGTAACAATTAGGCCCATTCCGTTAGTATAGAGTTAACGATGTTAAAGATGTACCACGTGTCAGCTCCACATTTTTTTGAATTTTTTTTAAATTTTTTTAAATTTTTAAATTTTTTTTTTTGAATTTTTTGAATTTTTTTTTGAACATTATTCATGCCACGTGTCACGTCAGTATTGTGCCATGTGTCAAGTCAGTAAGGTGACACGTGTCAAATAATTGTCTGAATCTCAATTTGGTCCATATATTTGTTATTTTTATTACATTTCAGTCCATTTTTTTAAAATTTTTTAAATATATTTATTTTAACTTTTTACAAAATTGTTTTAAAATTTTATATTTAAA
>Ga0214543_1001142_pt1 | contig 49901 bp, 24 predicted proteins | sample CNSS2metaG_FD_160094 | JGI IMG/M metagenome (GOLD analysis project Ga0214543, IMG submission 160094) | Root nodule microbial communities from cowpea collected in UCLA plant growth center, Los Angeles, California, USA - CNSS2 | ecosystem: Host-associated > Plants > Roots > Nodule | place: USA... | reverse complement strand
TTATATGATAGATTTTTTATATATATATATATATATATATTTATATATATATATATATATATATATATATATATATATATATATATATATATATATATATAACTTGCGATTCAACAATCAATAAAAACGGTAATTGAAAAAATGAATATAGCAATCAAAATTTTAAAAAGTTATCGTAGCTTGTTATTTCGAATCAAATATGTAAATTTTCATGCGAGGAAGAACTTAATCTGATTTAGTAAAAGATAATTTAACGATTTGATGAAATCCGTTATATTATTTGTTTCGACGAGGGAGAAGAGTGGTTTATTTATTTAAAATATATAAAATTCTTCGTGCTAAAATGTTTGTTAACTTTAGAAAAAAAAAATTGAAAGTGGAATATTATATAAAATAAATACTTACAAATTTATGTCTCGTTGGTATTAGAGTTGAAAGTTTGTCTTGGTATCTTCCTATTAAATGATGGTATAAATAAAGGGTACTAATGAAACTCCATAAATATTCTTTCGAAAAATTTATCAAAATATGACAATCTTGCCATAGTTATTCTTAATTATATGCTTGTGAGGAAAAACTGCTTGCATTCGACTATTTTGAGTTCAAAATATATTTTTGTTACAATATTCAAATCAATAATATAAATTTTATTTGTATAGATAAAATATTTTATGACTATTTTGAGTTCAAAATATATTTTTGTTATGATGTTTAAATCAATAATGTAAATTTTATTTGTGTAGATAAAATATTTTATGAGAGTTTGAACTCGATAAAAACAAAAGTTAAATATAATAAAATAAAATAAACTAACTATTTTTTTTTCTTTTGTAAAATTGGTTAGTATTATACATGTATGAATTTTAATTACTATTATAAAAAATGTGTGGATGATGAGTGGTTGATTTTGAAAAAAATAAACAATTTAATATAGTTGAGAGTTGATGTTAAATTTTGATATACGAGATATTTGAATTATTACGTGATTCTTGAATTATATGAATCGATTAATTTTATATTAACTAAAATTCTAATTGGCTGAAACCATTTTAACGATAAAAGATGAACATTTTAGTTATCTAATAATTTATTCTTATTTATAATAATTTTTTATTTATTTATTAAACAATAAACTATTTTAAATTATTATAAGTATTAAATTTTATATTAATATTACTTGAAATTTGATTTATTTAAAAGTTTATATTATAAAAACCTTAAAATAAAAAAATTAAATTTAGATGCAACCGTACATGTTACAAAAAAAGGATTATTTTGGTATAAATATTTTGCATGTCCTATTTATCTTTGTAATTATCATTGTTATTGCTCCCTCACAATTTTATTTACACTTATTAAATCATTCACATTCTAAAGCACCTAGTACCATCCGCTATTTATGATATAACATAACTATTATTGTTATTTTTCTTTTTTATTACATAGAGAGACATTATTATTTTTCTCTTTCTAAAAATAGAGAGACAGTTTTTATTTATATTCTACATTTATTTAAACAGTTAACCAATTGTATGGATTTCAATATTCTTATAAATTTCAAATACACCTTTTTATCTGTGCTACTTAATGTGTAAGGTTTATGTTTCCCTGACAGAAGAAACTTGATTGGCAAGAGACTAAGAAAAATTGGAAAAAAACAATAATGGAAATATTTTATCTTCTTTGCTCTATCGTGTACAATTTCCTCACCTCTCTTCTGCTGTCCCTTATCCTTCCCTTTAACGCGCTACTGCGGCGGCGGGAATCCGCACGCGCCGCTTCTTCCTTATCCAGAGATGAAGTCGAATCCGTATCTCTCTACGAAGGCACAGTGTGGCACCAACGTCGTCACCCCGTAAACCATTCATTCCAATATCGGGTTCGCTACGCTTTCATTGACCTCGACTGTGCACGTCACGCGCCTCACGACCATCTTTCTCCTGAAGAAGCTCGCCAAATTACCGATACCAATGGACCAATGTAATTCATCTTTTTTTTTTTTCTAATATTTTTCCCATTGGGTTTTTCTAGAGCCATGCAAAATTTCACCTTGACGTTTCAATTTGTTTTCAGTGACTAATAGCTTATGGCTATAAATTATGACTTTTTTGTTTGGATAAGCTTGCATCGAAAAAAAGAAGAAGAGATGGATTGAGCTTTCAGAGTTTTTTTTTTTCCTTTGTTAAAATCAACTTTATCTCTATAAGCTTTTGGAGAAGTTAGACCGGAGAGTTTATAAAGTAGTTGCAATTTTAACTTTAAAAAACTCAATTTATTTTATTTTCTTGTTTTTGTTCTCGAATAATGAGAAATTTATGTTTAAGGAAACTAAGATGTTTTATTTTTCTACGTTGTGAAGTGTTAATTTGATATTGCTTAATGTCGAACCCAATTCTGCAGTTTTCTCCTGACAATCCCCCCTAGTGTGGGTTATGAGCAGAATCCTTTGAGTGTGTATTATTGTTATGCTGTTGAAGGCTCTACTAAACGGTTGAAGAAGTGCATTGCCGAGGTGTGTGACAAAGATGTTCTCTCTTTTTCTTTTCTTTTTTAGTTTCTGTGACTTTCTAATTTATGCTTCGTTCCCCACTCAAGATCATCAGCGGGTAATATTTCTCAGTATCAACTCCACTCAACTCGCTCAAATAAGACACATTTAGGCTTATAATTGATGTGTTCTTTTTGTTGGCATGATTGACAGCATTTTAGCAGCTTCATTTCTTATCAGGTTACTCTTTATTAAATAAAAAATAGATTTGTTTTTGTTCTTCGATGGAAGTGGGGAAGGATAAGTATTTCGAAATTCAAATGAAAAATTTTCATTACTTTTTCCAATTCTATAAAATAATGTCCCCAAGTAGATATTTAGAATCTGCTGAAACGTTGTGCAAGGGTCTAGTTCTCTTACTATCAGTAGGATGTTTGGGACCATATTTTGCTGTGTTCACAATACTGCAATTTTTTTTTGGGTTTCAGGTTACAAATACACCATGGGGTGAAAGAGTATCTTTTGTTTTCGACCCGCACTCTGATCTAGTGGCCAAGGCTTTGCATGTCAGTCCTTTTATGGTATGTAAGTTCCTTTTGCTTTTGAGAATTAAGGAGTTACGACATTATGTTTATGGTTCACTTAACTATTATTTGTTCAATATTGTTGTATTTTATCCAGATTGAAAAAACAAAAGTTGCCACCTCAGTTCCTCTCTACCCTTGTATTTTTATTTTCTTTCTCTTGTGGTTGTTGAGAATTGGTTTATTTACACTGTTCTGCACCTTTTGTTTGGTGTTCATCTTCCCGAACTGGATATTGAGTCTACTTGCACTTAGCTAATGATATAAATAACAAGAGATAAAATTTTCTCCGTGTTTATAGAAGTGGTAAGGAAAAAACTATACTTTTGGAGACATCACATGGAATATTATACTCTGAGACAAATGTTTGATTAGTTGGCAAGCTTACCTTTTGCTTTTGGATTCTGTGTTTTCTCTTATTCGTGCGCCCAAAGTAGCTTCAAATGATGTTGCCTGTGGGAGGTTCCAGAAAAGGATCAAGTTATATTATATCACAGTCTGCTGTATACTACTGTCGTTTACATGGTTCGGTTGCCATAAATCAGATTTGCTATGGAGTTAAATTGTATTGAAAGTTGTTAAGAATAAAAAATTACAGTTATTGGCAAGAACCTATGGATATGGTTTTGCAAATGCTATGATGTGGTCTACAATTATGATAATTCACTGACTGATATATTTAAATTAGGATGTTTTAAAATCTAACAAATATTTGATGATATTATTTTTATAGCTTAGAATATTTTTAGAGTATCTTAAAAGATCTACAATAAATTATTCTTTTTATACATATCTTATGATTTGTTTTCCTTATTTAATTAGGGTCTATGTAATTATAGGCACATTGTATCATGTAAATAGGAAAATTATCTCCTATATTTAGTGGATTATGTCTATATAGAACAGAGGACACGGTTTGAGCGCCCCTTCTATCTGTATTTTGTCTCTTTCAAGAGGATGCAAATAAAATACTGTCATGCTCAGAATATAGAGAGTAAATATACCACTGTTCACTATGTTAGGGAAATAAAACTGGAACTAAATGATGGTAATGAAGACTCGGGACTAATACTTTTCCTATGTATACTACAATGTTTTCTAGATATCATGGTTTACGTAAAATACTTGTCTACATGGTTAAATTTAATTTTTAATATAATCACAATAAGTTTATATATTTTGTCCTCATTTTATTGATAATCAACTCCCTGTGCTATGGTAGGATATGCTAGGAAGTTGGAATATCAAAGCAAGTGATCCTGGAGAGAATCTTACAATATCAATTTCAGTTCATCATCCTCAGCATGGAAACTATTTTACTGCCACTCTGAAAGCCAAAAAGCTGAGCTCATCCCCAGAGTTAGATCATGAAGTTTTCTTTTGGTTGATGCCTCATAAAGTTGCAGTTTGGATATATTGGCATGTAAGTTTCTTTTTCATACTTTCCTCTTGCTGTGTTCTTAGATGACAAGTATATAGAGCAAATGCTGTCAGACTGCGATATGATTTTTTTGCAAGCAATTTAAGAGTTTCGAACTTGAAACTACTAAAATTTGAAGTGTGATTGGAACTGAAATTTGCTGAGAGCAGCACCTTATAATCAGAGGTAGCCTTCTGTACTGAAATAATCGGGGACAATAGTGACTAAACTGTTGATCATGTGATCATAGGGAATAGAATTATAGTACCATGTCAAGCATGAACTTTCCCTCAAGCTTGAGTTAGTACTTGAAGGTTTGTGAATGTATTTTTATATCTAATAGTTTTATATCTCTTATCTGAATTATCTTGTATACTCCTTTGGATTTGAATAATGATTGCTTTGGCATAATAAATATGGTTATCCAGTAATAGTTTTTAACTTAAATTTGGTTGTGTGCACAGCTTTTGGCAACAAAACTTGGAGAAATGCTAATGATATATTCTTGGACATTCTCTAACATGATGAACTTATGTGGGTCTCATTTAGTGTGTCCATATTTTTATTTGGGACCAGCACAAAATTGACTCAATAATTACAAGTTTATTGGAAAGAAGATGCAAAACATATGTTTTTAACATTCCTCTCTCTTATACCATGGTTAGGAAACAAATATATCATAAAAACAACCCATTATCGTATGGAATGGTTTGACCCTTACATCAAATTGCCTTTCAGCCTAGTAAATAAAATTATGCACATGTAATCCCACTTATACCTTTGGTTTTAGCAAAACAATCTAAGTGTAACTTGTAAAATCATCAAGCATAGTAAAAAAATATTTGTGGGATAATAGCATGCGAGTATTGGCAACAAATCATAATCAATTTTTCATTTGAATTGAGAAGTGCATCCTATCTGTGTGCTAAAAAACGATAGTGTTGTGGGATATAACTAAATCTTTTGCTTTCTTTACATCAGCATGTCACCTTTTGAACACTATCAATCTGTTTAACAATTGTTTTATGTTTTCAGTTGACCTATGCTTGTACCGTGTTCAGTATGTTCATCCTGCTGAATCTTGTTTTTCACAGGCTTTAAAACTGTGGTGGAAAAATGTGCGTTTTGTCCAACACCCCAGATATAACATTCCCACATACAAGGAGGAAGCGTTGACAAGGGATAGAACACTGCAGTGTTGTGGATTTAGTGATGATAATAGGCATCTGCAACATAGAGAAAGTGACCAAAATTGTTGCTTAGATGAAGTAAGTTCCAAAAACCGGTGGTTTAGATGGAGAGATGCTAAGTGGCCATGGTCATAGAAAATAGTAACCATTTGTTTTTATATTTCCTTGAAATATGTCATCATTACCCTGATTTCTTAAAGGATTACTCATTAGTTGATAACATTGTTTGATCTTCATGACAATGATTATCAGTATTTAAGGGTTTGAAATAACCTTTATCTCCCTTCTACTTTCAACTACTGTTTCCATTCCCATTCATTATCTCCACAACCTTCAATTTCTTTCCACCATGTGTTTGACTTTGCCTTGTTATAACTTCGAAATGTTGAAAAATGAAGTGTAATAAAGCTATCATTTCGTTGTTTTGATATGTTATGATGAAATATAATAATTTTTAAACTTCATTATTTGAAAAATTAAAGCTCAATTTTTTTGGAAAACAAGGATTTTGAAAATAAATTACGCAGAGAAATTATTTGTGGAAATTAATAACTTAACTGTAATTGTATATAAGTGCATAGACATACATGTGTATGTGAATAAATGAGAAAATGAAATAAACATGAAGAAAGTCTTCATTTTCTCTGAAATGGTTATGATAGGAGAAGATATTAGTGTTTTACATTATTGGATGTCATAGTTGTTGGTTAGGGGACAAAGCAATAGTGATTGAGTGCTGCTTGATACCAACAACTCACAAATTACTATCATAGATTTTGCATCCTTAGCTAACTAAAAAGCAGCTTGATATTGACAATTATTGAGTGATTGCATAAAGTTTATTTACATAAAGAGGAAAAGAAGAGTTTCGATTAAATTCCAAACTAGATATTTAATTTCTCATTTTACCTTTTAAAATATAAAACTAATATAACAAGATGTTTTAAATGTGTTTGTTGGTAAGGAGAAAAGTTACTAAAAGACGAGATATCATTGGGAGATGCTTTCACAATTATTTATCATTATTTAAAAGTTCATGATTATATATTGAAAATAGTAAAGTGTGATCTATGTGTTTGAGCATCACTCAAAGAGTGGGAATATAACTTATTCTAGAAATATAACCCGATAGAAACTAAAATTATTGGTTTTAAACATATTAAATAATTAATTTTATAAGATTAATTAATCAGCAAATCCTGAATTATTTGACACTTTTTTAATTACTTTCTTAACATTTTTTTTTTTTAATTTGGTCTTAATTTGTAGCTATTTTTTTACTGAGACTTTTTTTTTGTCTAACTTAGTTAAGGAAAGCTGATTGCAGTAAACCTACTTAAAAAAACACTACTATTACTTCCCGCACCATATCCTAACCCTATTACTTGGAATTTGTTTTTTACAACCACCCCACTTTTATTAGAAAAATAATTTTCCAAAGACTTTTGATGGAGTGCACCAAGAAATTTGATAGAGTGCAGGGAAGTCCTTGCCAAAAACCACTGAGCTTAAGAATCCATTTAAAAAAAATGCTTAGAACTTAATTAATTTTTTAATAAGTTAAAATATCTGCTAAATAAATATCAAATGTCCCTCAGATTTTAACATTATTTCTTTTAAGTTTCTTTAGACAACTTCTAAACATTGTGTTGTGTTTCGGATACCGGGGATTAAATAATAAGCTTCATAAATATTTAGTATTTAAGTTTATTAGCATGTCTTTTTTGTTTATTATTTGATGTGTTTATCTCACTGGAAATTGTTAAGTGTGCGTTCTTTTTAGTTAAGAATATTTTCTTTTTTTTTAGTCATTGTGTAGGAAAATGAAAGATTAAAGAAGACTTCAAAGTTGTTATTTAGGATTATCTTGAACAGCAATAATATATATTACAATACACTTTATATTTTTTATTTTTTTTAATTGTTTTGTTCGTCATAAAATTTATTTTCATCTCGAATATATTTTTTATCTTATGATAACCTTTATGCAATTATGTTCAAATGATATATGTCAATTAAATATTTTTTATGTCTCACATTTGAATATTTTTATTCTTTTTTAATATTTTTATTTATTGTATAATTTTTTTTTCACATAAAAATGTTTAACACTCTCAGTTTAAGTGCTCAATAGCATAAACTTTTCATTTTATCTTCTTTATTATATTATTATTATTATTAATTTTTTGTTTCATTTGAAGAAATCTTCTTTTTGTTAAAAAAAATCATTATTTCTCAATCATTGACTATGTTGATATTTGAAAAGGTTTCTTAGATCCCTAAGGTATTTTTCATCTTACCATACCCTTAATTATGCATTTGTTTGTTTCTGAATACACATTCGATAATTTTTTAATATTTTTATTTGTTGTTTATTTTTATAATGTAGAATACTATTTTGATATATTTTATATAATTATTTCTTATTTTCTAACTCATTATCCTACTGTAATTTTGTCATTATAATTGTATAAATAAATTTCAATTACTATAATATAAAATTTAATGTAATTGCCATAAAATTTTTTATCACTATCCAACATATATTGAAGTTCAAAAGATACAAGATGTATATTTTAATTATTAATTTAATCTTTGTTATTTGCATAATTTTGATCAAGTGATGTATTATAAATCTTATTAGTGTATAAAAAAATTCATTAAAATTTAAAAAAATTGAAGTAAATAGAAATTTAAAATATATTTTAATTTGAATATTTGTTTTCCTTTCGTATTTTTTTTAAAAATATTTAAAATTTTATCAACTAGGTTTCATTAATGTTTGAAAATTTAATAAATGTTTTAGTTGTTATGAAAATTTTATTTTGTATTATAATTTCATATGTCTACAATTATAATTTCTTTCTAAATATTTGATATAGAAAAAACAACCGTCCTATATAGTTTTTTTTTTTATTTTATAAAAATATTAATTAGTATTGAAATAATAAGAAAGCGGGTACGGGTATTAATACGAGTATATACCTGTTATCCGGTGGAATAAGGATGAGACAAAAGTTGATATCTATGAATTTTTTTCAATAAAATGAGTATGAGATAGTGAAACTCGTCTTCGTCCCGTTATCATCCCTAAACTCGTAACCGGTTAAAAAAATAAAATATCTAAAGTGGAATTTGTGAAATTAATTCGGTTGAAGAAATTAATTCAACTATTTTATAAAAATAATCTTCAATAACAGTTTTTCTTTGTGGCCTGGAGATCTTGATCTCTCAAACTTGTTTTACACATGTAAACTAGTATATTGGTAAAAAAAGAAAAAAATTTAATATACTTTGTATGTTTCACCTTCTCACATTTATAGAAATTTATCACAAAAAATTGACACTCGGAGATATTTTTTTTAAGATCCATTGATGCATATGTTTAATGCATGCATCCAGTGATTGATAAGCAATAACACGAGCGGAAAGAAAAGAAACGAAGGTGTCCAAATTGTACAACTTCTTAGAAAGTCATGCGCAATCCAGTGGCCATGACTCAGTGGAATTGTAAAACAAAGAACCAAATTGGATTGAATTGAACCCAGCACGAAGTATCCGAGAAACCTTGTAGCTAATTCTTCGTAAATTCACATGAAATGTCACCGTTGACGAAATAATCTCATGTCATGTTTCACAAAAAATACAATCAGACACATGCAAAAGGAACACAAAACAAAAAGCAGTGTAAAATATTTATTATACGAAGGTGATTGGAGGGTAATTAGATATTTATTGTCTTGAAGTGAAATAGAGTTCCAAATGGGTTGGTGCAGTGGCTTCCACTTGCATACAACTTCCTACAAATGAAATCTTGAAGACAGGCTCCGACACGTTTTATACGTAAGAAGTCGGTAAACTAAATTCTCATTGTCCAATCCAATCTCATGGCTTTTCCTTTTTCTGGCTAAACATGTGCCCATGTTGTCTTATTCCTCTCTCATGGTTACCCATCTCTTTCACAATGTTGCAACTCAAGTCGGCATAACATAACCATAAACACCTAATCATTCCCTTCTATTCTCTCAAACATACACGTGACATAAATCATTTAGGCAATTTCCACGCTCACCACACTCATCTCACTTCTACCGACTACAATTCTTTATAAATTTTATATAAATACTAACATTCCATCTTTTATCCTCATTTCTACCAAAACATACATATTTATTTTTAATCACCTTTTAAATTTCTATAATTACCAATTAAATATAATTAAAGCTCAATAATATAATTCAAATTTAAAACATACAAAAAAAATAGCATCCATAAAATTAAATTAAACAACCACTTCAACATCTTCACTCTATTAGTGAATACAATAATCTTAACTTTACTTATTTTAATAAAAATAAAAAAATTAAGATAAGAAATTTATTTAATCAACTTAGGAATCTTAGTAGTTGTGACTAGGAGATCCCGTATTTTTCACGCCCTTACTAGGAACGCAATATTGGAAATTGTTTACATGAAAATGAGAGTTTGAGGCTATAACTTTTGAGGTCTACTTCACATCACGTTTTTTTGTTCACTCTCTTTGAAAAGTACGTTATTGGCCTAGAATTATTTAAAAAATAACAACATATTATTTAGCTATCATGGATCGGGTGGACGTGGATTCATAGTGTAAATAAATATTATTTAAATAAATAAGCTCTAATTTTTGGTGAGACCACTTCCTCGTAGTTTCATAGTTTCATTGAAAATTATGTTAGGAGAGTGACTTTAAGTCGATTATCGTAAAAGTTAATAAAATTATATTTATTGCTTTTATAAACAAATTAAGATTCAAAATTTTATAAAAAATATATTATAATGTAATAATAACGTGATAAAAATGTAGTATGTTTTGTTTTCTATTAGAGATAATAATTATTCCGACTAATCCGATCTAAGTTTTTGCGACAACCATCGTTAGAAACGAGATCTAAGTCTGTCCTGGTCGAGGGTCAGGAGAGTTGTTGATCTCCACGGTGGACATCAATGTTCTGATTCAATCAAAGTTCGTTCGGACTTTAACAGAAAATTTTTATAATAAATATATTAGAATGCTTCCGGACACCATCGTTAGAGACAACAACTGCATTCTCGAAGTACTGCTCACTTTGGAGTTACATGAAATTCTGTTACTGTTTTGTCCTGAAGGCCCTCTAAAGGATGGAAGAAGGTAGAAATATTTAAATTACGTCTGACCTCAACTCTTTTAAACAATGTGAGACTTATTGAGTGTACCGGAACAATAACTTTAATTAGTAATAATATATGAGTATTCTTCCACACTAAACACTCAAGTTGGATTCTTTTGCACAAATTTCGCTCCGTTTTAGATTTTGACCACAAGTGAAGTTATAAGTAAAATCAAATGCTTAATGGTTTAAATGGTAAAGAATTGGATTTATTTTAAACAAGATTTTATGATTAAATGTTATGAATGAAAAATTATTAGAAGTTTTTTAAAAAGTTATAGCATTCATTGACTTATACACTGTTAGGTGGCGTGACTAGAGGGAAAAGAACTGATACAAAATCACGTGTGGTGTTCTCGTTCTATGTTTCAGATTTGGTATGATCCGCTCCAGCAGTTAGGTCCAAAATATGTTAAAAAAGACCTACTTCCACAAGTTTTTCACACCGCTATTTCTATTTTTTTATTCCGTTGGAATAAGTAATGGCGTCTGCGATGAATAAGAAAACTTTTCATAACTGTTATAAATAACAAATATTACTTATATTAGGATCAACTCAAGTGTATTAAGCATTCATCTTTCCTTTAAATGTATATTCTAAATAAAGAAAAGGATCACTGGAGTATAAAGAGCTTTTTAGAAGAGAAAATTATTATTTTTAAGCAAATTCAATCCATACCGTCTTGAATGATTCATATCAAAGCCCCTAAGACCAAAGAACATCAACGAATGATTTTAAATTATAAACAAATAAAAATAAAAGTATATATATATATATATATATATATATATATATATATATATATATATATATATATATATATATGAAACGAGAAAAAAAATATAGAAATAGTTATTGCTCCTGCAGAAAAAAAAAATAAGATAAGTTAGGCACGAGTATCACCTTATCATGTAGTCCGCTATCTCTTCAGTTGGCCTCTTCCCATTCGATACATGTCGGCTTGAACCCAGAGGAGTTACCTGCAAAAGAATCTCCGAAGCTCAAGTAAGTCAAATCTCTCAGGGAGTCAAATCAGTGATTAATGAATGCGTACCTTTAAATGATGAGGTCCACGTGTATTTATAGAGCATTAATGACGTTTGACCATCCCATGGGCTGGGCTTTGACTTGGGCTCTAGCTAGGGCTTGTGAGTGGGCCAGGACCCTAACCCAGGCCCTTAAGGCTTATAGGACGCGGACGCTTCCATTATTCTGAGTTCATTAGAGTGGTCGGCCTAGGCTCTAAACTTACTGGATATGCTGGAGTAGTTGGTCTAGGCCGGCTATTTGTCTTGATGGCTTATACTGGTGTAGGTTGTCCCTTTAGATGTTTAGTTTAGGTCAAAACTGGTATAAGTTAGGCTAAGTCGGCCTAGACTGAATACTTAGCTGCCTTGATATGTACACTGTTTACTTATTTGGTCGAGTTTGGCTAGGTATGGTAAAGTTATAAAAATTATATAAAATAAAATAATATTCCGAAATAATCTTTTTTCATAATAGATAAAGCAATAAAACTTTTAATATATTGTCAAAATATTGTCGAACTTTTGTCACGTGTTGGAAAATATCATGCCCGATGAATATTTTGATTGAGAACGAATACTCCTCGCGCTGCACACGAATTAATAATGATTAAAAAAAGATAAATAATTGGATTTGATTAAAAGATAATTTTGTACAGTAAGATGAAGATGAAATAGTGGTGGGTGTGTAATTAATTATTGACCTAAGACTAATGATCACGAAATAGTGTGGAGCATTAGTAAAAGAACAACGTTAAGTGCGTGGAGGGGGTTAAAAAATAGTAATAAAAGGAGGGTTTGATTTTGATGCACGAGTATAATGATTTTGGAAATCGGTGGTGATAGCGTGGCAGCGGCAGGAATCACAAGTGGTGTAGCGGTTTCGTGTGGGGTGGCACACAACCAATAAATCGTACACTTACACACACACATATAACATAACATGTGATTTAAAAAGTTTGAAAAGCGTGGAACACGTGCTTAAACTGTATGTAACACAAGACACCGATCGCGCTGTCCCTTTCGCACCGCATCCTTCACTCTTCCCGCCGATAATTCTTTGCCTTGTGCTTTACGTGTTCTTATGTACAAATACAGTCCAAACTCTATTCGCTTTCGCACATATTTATAATACGTCCTTCATCCCTTCTCTACCTTAATTCTCTTCGCTTTCTCTCTCTCTCTCTCTCTCTCTCTCAACAACTTCAAACCCAAAAATGAGGAGAAACTGCAACTTGGAACTTGCCCTTTTCCCTCCCTCCGATTCTGGCCCTCTCCACCACCACCCCGCCAGGTACCCAACCGACCCATTTTTCTAAATTCATTTCATTATCTTCTTCTCTTTTCTTCAACATGTCATTTAGGTATTGAATTCTTTTCTATTTTTCCTATGAAAGGGTTCAAGAAACTACTGAGATCAGTCCGCTCCATCACCACCACCGACAGGAACACCAACAACAACCGCTCACAATTTTCTACGATGGCAAGATTTGTGTTGCCGATGTCACCGAGCTTCAGGTATGTATATTTATTTATTTATCCATTTTTTTTCAGCATTTCCTGTGCCCCTGGTATTTCCAATGCAATCAGATCTAGAAAATGTGTTGTAGATATTTTGATTTGTGTTCGTTGGTAGTTAGCCTTGTACGAAACATAAATATCTGCATGCAAATAGGAAAACTAATCGCTAGTTGGACCCTGTAGATGATCAGATTTAGAGTATAATAGGAATCACAAAATTTGCTGATTTAGTATAAATGACAAAAAGAGAGTCTGATCTGATCACACTTTAATTGAATAACTAATGAATGATCAAATTTGTTTTGCACTTATATTTAAAGTGATGCAAAAGAGAGTTTACTTCAGAGTGCCTTCATGAGTAAAATATAAGAAAAATGGTTTTCAACCAGATAAATTAGGGATATTTTAATTATTAAAAAAAAGTTAAGTTTTATTCATAATGTATTTGTAAAGAAAAAGATAAATTGAAAGGTGAAATAGTAGATGTAATTTAAAAAAAAAAAAATTGTTGGGTGTAAAGAAAAATAATAGTAACCAAAATATAATCCATGACCCAACCAACATAAGGAAATATTGATGGAGTGTCTTTTTTACAGGACAATGATCAATTTAACTTAGGATTTTTCTTTTTTTAAAAGAGAAACTGAGCCGTATGGAATTTTGATTAAAAAAGAAAGAGTTTTAATTTTAAACAAAAATGAGAAGTTCAAAAGAAAAGATAATTTTATAATAAGAAAAAAAAAATACTCCTATGCTCCTTGTCTTCTTTTCATTTCAAATTAAGAACTATTAAAATTTAGAATATTAATTATCAGAATTATAACATTAAATAATACAAGTTCCTATATTTCTTTAACTTCTAAATTTAAAAGAATTTTACGTCCATTTAATTTTATTTTTAAATTACTGAATAAAAAGGAAAAATGGTAAAAATGATTATATGTTTTGAAGTTTGTAAAATGAAGATAACATATCAAAAGGGATAGGGTAGTTGCCGACAAGTTTGGTGTAGAAGCAGTAAAATAAAAATGATATTTAGAAGGATAAAGGAAACGGTAGGTAGGTGACAAAGGTGGAGGTTTGGTGTTGTCAACAAGCTTCCTAGAAATTTCATAATCAACCACAGACTTCTTCTTTGACTTCCAAAACTGCACGCAACTTGTTTACCAAAATGCACTCATACCATGCTTTTCGATCGGTGAATTTTGTGCAGGCGAAGTCTATTTTAATGCTTGCAAATGGAAAATTGGAAGAAAGAGCTCGAACAGGAAATGGATCAGAAGCATCTTCTCCCACAGTTTTGCAATCTCCTAATCAGTTGTATAGTCCTGGCACTGGACTTTCCATGAGAAAATCCTTGCAACGCTTCCTTATCAAGAGAAAGAATCGGGTCCAAGAAGCCTCACCATACCATCACTAGTTAATTATCTTCTATCACTTTCCATTCTCTTCTTTCTTTCTTTCTTTCATACTTTCTTAGGTTAGTTACCACTTCATTTTTGTGTTCTACTCCCTGTAAATACTTACCTTCCAAACCTTACTTATTTAAAACTCTTTCTAACTAAGAAAGAGTTTAAGAAAGAGTTTATGAATATATATTTTCCATTTCTTCTTATTAATATATATTTTCTTTCTTTCTTTCTTTGCATCTCCACTCAATCATTTTCTTTATTCAATCTTGATATATAACTCATTGTCACTGATCAATATTCTGTATGTTATTATATTAGAATTTAATAAAAGTACCGCACAAGGTTTACAAAATAACTGCTATTTTAACTAGACTGATGATTCAATACATCTTCTGCTCATTAAAATAATCGATCTCATTATTATTATGTGGCGTGCTTAACATTTTATTAAACATTGATGGTATTTTGTCTTTTGGCTTGAGTTTACTTTAATTTCTTATTATTTAAACAGACTTAAAAATAGTAATTTAGTCGATTTAGAATCAGTACTATTAATAATTTAAACAAACCATCACGCAACAACATTTGTTATTTGAAATTCTCCACTATGATTAAAACGTGTGAATTGAAAGTCTCTCACATGTTTTCCCAATTCTTCCTCATCTTCTTGCGCGTTTTTAATTTTTAATGCATGCGTTGGTTGTTTGGTGACTTGTTTTCTTCGTATCCAATAACTTTAATGGAGAATATAAAACTTTAAATTTGACAATTTTTTTTTTTGGTATTAGGTATTGTTAGTTGTAGAAAATATGTTCACTAGAATTTCTATAAAAGGTGAATTTGTTTGATTTTATGAGCAAGGATACCACATATACCCATAAGTTTTTTGAAAAAAAAATGTTGCACGAAACGATGAATGAAGCTCAATTTTTAAGTGGAAAAGAAATTAAAAGTTCAACATATGTAGTAAAACTATTTAGAGAAAAGTGTGTATTTTGCTATTGCTTTTAATCATCAATATTTTAAAATTATGAGTCGTGGTAAAAAAAATTATAAATTAATGATCATTCTGAATTCTTCATATAAATAATTAAATTTAATTTAAAAAAATAAAAGACTAAATCAAATATAACCTTAAATTGATAATTTAGCATAATTTTTGTCTGTTATTTTTCTTTTATCCTCTACATTTTGATCACTAAGATAATTTTTATTGTTGGTGACATCACCTATTTCATCACCACAAAATCGGCACTTGGATCGGATTGACAAATGCTAGCAAGGTACAAATCATAAAACAATCAAACACCTCATATATAAGAAAATAAAATAAATTAATTTGACACGAAAGAAAAGAAAGAAGAGTTCGAATGAGATACGGAAAATTCAAAATAAGAGGATAAATTGGAGATGCATTTGAAGACTATAAAACGATACAACGACAAAGTAGTTCTTTGGTATAAAAATAATAAAATTTACTTTTTTATAGTAATTTCAAACTAAGTTTCCCCCATCAATTTTAGAATATTCCCCCAATCAACCCTATTTTTAATTTTTGGAATTGATGGGATACCTTAACCTTATGACTAGTCTCGAGGAGAGTTTGGAAGAGACAAACCTTCCACTGAAGAAGGCTAAAAAAATGCTTATAACGTGAGAAATGACTTTGTATTCCAAATCAGCTTTAATTTTGTATTCTCTAAAATTCTTTTATTTTATTTTTTTAAATCTCAACTTATTTAGATATTAATTTAGCTTTTTAATGATTAAACATCTCTTTACACAATAATATTTTATATTTGTGTGTATTTAAAAATGATTTTTTTTTGAAAATGATTAATATTTACACTAAGAATCTTATTTATTGTTTTATTTTGTTAGAATATCACTTAACAAACTCAGCATAAGATGACTAAAGAATCACTAAACTTTAGAAACAATAATGATATTAATTAACAACCTGTATATAAATTCTTATGTAATAATATAATTTAAATTTTGATATAATAGTGACCTAGTTTTACATAAAATAAAAATGATAAAAAACAAAGAAATCATAACCATGGATTCCTTTGAACTGTCAAAAATGAAAGTTTCCTCTGAACTATCACGCAGTAACCGTTGATTACTCAAAAGAACAAATAAATGATAACAAGCATAAAGGATTTATCACGTGCCAAATTTGTTCGGCCGTGTTTGGTACAACGACAACGTACTATCAATTTGTGGTATTTGCAAGGTACTGCAAAGTGCAGTCCGACCAACACTTCTTAGCAGCCACCAGTTTCCATCTTCTATTCTATATATATGTATATGATTAATTAAATAAGTTTATATCATCTATAAAATATATCATTAAAATTTATATCTCTTAAATACTTGTAATATTCAATAATGTATAAATTCGATTCTAACTACAATTTTATTATTTTAAAGTTAATAACATAAATTGTCCTGAGAACATATTAGTGTATGACATTATTACGTAACATTATTAATTACAAAAAAAAAAATCTGCTATAGGGATAGAACGTCTACTCAAATAATTAACTAACAATTTCTAAAGTCTCAAAGTTTGTTTTTTGTATGTTTAGTGTGTTATACGTTAATTCAATAAGTGTTATAATTAATGAGTGACAAAAGTTTCAATAAGGGTGCATTTGACTTGTATTTATAGTTTTCCTCATGAGTTCGTGATTAGAGTCGATTTAATCACAATCCAATTACCTTTTAACTATAATTACTGACATACATGTTTATGTTAATGAAACTAACTGAATCTTGATTGTGTCGCACAATTGATTGTTCAGTGTGACACATAAATTGTATAAAAGATTGGGAAGAAATCTTGTAAAAAATCCAATTTATGGTAACCGATAGAGGTTTTTGGTGATGCGTGGTTTACCATGTAACTTGTTGAACCACATAATTCATGTAAAGGTCTCAGGTGAGATCCTATATATGAAAGTCCAATTGTTAGTAACTGAGAGATGTCTCACATGACACACAGTTCAATATGTCATCAACTTATATCAACTGATCTTATATAATCTTCTTGTCCATTTTGGCGGAGTATTAGTGTAGCAGGGAGGGGCCATGGCCCCCCCAATGTTTTTCATTCTTTTAAAAATTATATATATTATTTTAAAATTTTTTAAAATTTTGAAATTAAAATTATAGATAGTATATTTTAAAAATTGATAGAAATTAAATTGTTTTTTTTATAAAATACAACATTTAATGTTAATAAATAATAAAACATAAAATCAAATTTAATAAAAAATAAAAATATTTAGGTTTAATTATTCTTTTTTATCTCTGTTTTCGTCTAAAAATATCAAATTTCGACTAAAAAATTAGAATTAAATTGAGACTAACAAAATGGAGGACCAACTTGACATTTTTAGAAACACTAACCAAAAGAGTAATTCAATCAAACATTTATTAAGATATTTTTTATTTTCTTTTGCCATTGCCTTCTTATTTTTTACAAAATTGTACTCATCTCTTACTCTCATTTTGTTTTTGAAGAAGAAATGAAGTCAAACAGATAGTCATTATTTTTGCTCTCATTTCTCATTTGTTTCCTTCATTGCTCGAAGCAAAAAAAAAAATGTAAGTCTTTCTTGTTTGACTTGATGATAAAATATTAATTTAATAATTATTAAAATTATTTTTTATCTCATGAGCCTTTTGTATAGTTATTTTTTATGATTATAGAAACAAAAAACAATTTATTACGTGTTTTTTATAATCGATTTTTAAGTGTGACTTGATTATAATATATTTTTCTTCTAATAATTATGTCTCCCAAACTTTTATTATTATGGTAAATTATTTTTTAATATATTAAAAAAAGTATATCAATGAACAATAAGATAATAGATTCATTTTGTAAAAGTTATAAAAGGCTCATGAGATAAAAAAAACTATATGTGAAAAATGAAAACAAGATAAATTATACTTCTTCATTGTTTTATAGAAGCGTAGTTCTTTAAAGCGTTATACTAATGATCCAATCAAATGATCAAATCATTATATTACTTTGGCCCCTCCAAAACTGTCTGTCAAGATCCGCCTTAGTAAAATAATAATCATCATGACCATTAATCAAATTCGTGTATTAAACATTAAAAATAAAAATAGCCTTTAGATATTGATCACATATATAACATCTTCTGTAACAAAAATTTTCGTACGTAAACATAAAACGCATAATTATAAAAATATTGACCAAATAATTATAAGTCAAACTCATTTGATTCATCTTCTATTATCGTTAAAAAAAAAGAAAAAAAAATCCTGTACTACCTACCATAAAACTAAGATTACCTAATCAACTATGTCGTACTTTTAAGTTTCAATGTTTTTCAATTAAAAACTCTTACACGCATGGTTGAATGATTAATCAAAAGAGTTAATAAAATAATAAATACTACCTTAGTTTTTTTCATATGTTATAATCATGATAGTTATCCTGATAGAACTGATAAAAAGGTAATTGGATATTATTTGTGAAATAACTTATACTCATGATCATTAGAATCTTTTACTCGCTTAAGTTTATAAAGTAAGTTATTACTAGATGACTTGATATGATTTATTAATGTAAGAACATGTATTGCATGAATGATTGAAATAAGTTTCATAGAGAGCAGATTTATTTTTTGAGATAGCAACTCATCTACATACTATTGCATACTTGTGACTGGTAGGTTTAAAAAAGTGAGAAAAAAAGAAGTTGAAAGCACCATGTTGAAGTGAATTTAGGCTAATTAGCATCCAGCTAATGTATAAGTACATCTAAACCAAATTTAATTTCACAGAAAAATTCTAAATAAAAGGTTAGTGATACGTGTAATTTTTTTTTTATTTAAAAATTAAGATTAGGATGACAATCAATGGGTGATTGTAGGATTGATTATTTCATGTTTCTTGCAATAAAAAGTCATTCATTTTTTATTTCTACATCTAAAAAATATAACAAAGAATGTTGGAAGTCTCACGTCAACTAGAAATAAGACAATTTCATAATATATAAGTAAGATACAAACCTCACTTTACAGACCGCCGGTTTGTGAGGCTTGAGTTAGACCTAAATCTCATCCTTTAATATGTTAGAGTACTTAGAGTCTCTATATTTAGAGTGTGCAAACACTTCAACTTAATTTAAAATATGTATATGTGGTTCCAAACCTCAACTTCCAATTCGGTTTTTTAATATCAAATAAAATATATAAAATTAAAAAGAGTATCAAATGAAAAATAAATAATAACAAATAATTATAGAAAAAAGTAGAAACAGTAAGGAATGAAGATGTGTATTGCCCATAGAAAATACCACTAATACTCTTGTTTCACGAAACTTATTAATCAAACCTTCCTGGTATAATTTTTATTATCTGTACAGCCAAAATATTGTGTAAGTCTATTAAATAAAATACCATAACAAAGTCAATTAACACACATTTTTTAGTGGTGGGTGCTAATAGTGGTTACCATTAAAATACCATTTCATTCCGGAATAAAATTGATTTGAAATTAAAGTTTTTTATTCTAAAATGTGCTACACGTTACTTCTTTGAGTGAGAAGAGAATCACTTTTGAGTGAGTGGCATAGTTTTATGTTCAAACTCATCCAAAGAGTCTAAAGTGCTTTTGTGAAGTCAACATCCATCATTAGAATGAGAATGACACAGTTTTGCAATTTTAAATGTGAGCAAAGAAAACAAATTCATATATGAATATGGGATAAGTACATAGTGAAACTCTTCTTTGTGTAGCTTTCAAAATCTTTTCAAGGTATTGAGAAAAAAAAAAAATCATCAATTGCAATTTTGGTGTAAAAGAAATATATGACTTGTTTGATTAAGGATTAACATACCAAAATCAGGGTATAAAATTCCAATTAATGAGTAAGTCAAAAATGCAGAGGGGAATCAAAGGTTTATGATGTATCAAGATGTAGATTTTTTTTCTTCAAAATAATACTTTTTTAATGAAAAATTCTTTAACTAGGTTCTCCGAAATATTATTTTCCTAAATAAATCTGTTTAATGTAAAAGAATTTCCTTTGTTTTTTGTTTTTTTAAATAAGAAAGAAAAATAATAAAAAAAATAAAATTAAAATTAAAATTACAGATAAGCAATTTAAAATATTGAATTTAAATGTTAATTATATTGGGTCTTTTAATTTACTTTCGTGCTAATAAACAAGTTAAATTATAAATTATATGACAAGTATCTAAAACTATCTATATGAAATTTGATGACTATTAACGACTGAGTGAAGAAAGTGTGCAACTACATAAATAATTATATATCTTATAAATATATTTTTAATTTTTAATTTTTTCTGTTATAATAAAAAAATCATTAAATATAATAATATTAAAATACAAAATTATTAACTTTATATAATTATATTTTGTTCTTTTTTCAATTTAAACAATATTATTTTTCATTTTTTTTTTCCATCATCACATGCTAGCTAAGCTTATGTATTTATTATAAGCTATTGTTTTTTTTAATAAAAAACCATTAAAAGTTTGCATTTAGATGTGTTTAATACCAGATGAATAAAAATAATAAAATCACATATTTGATTGATTAGGTAATTTGTATTTAAGTTTTAGAAATGATTTAAAAGAGGCCAAAATTCTTATATTAAAATCATATTTTAATTTTTTTATAACTTAAAAAAAATGCAAGTTATCATAACGTACTCAGGTTTTTGAAGTGTAAATTATGCGGCTTTGGGCTTAGTCAGAGGTCCAAACAGAGACCCAATCTAACACATTTGGTTCGAGCTGGATCAGTCATGGAACTTTATGAGAGTTTTGTTTTTTTCACATCCTTATTTACTTTATTTTTAATATAACTTTTTAATAAATTTTAAATTGTGTAAATTATATGATTTATAAATTATTTTTAACTTTGAAAATTCAAAAAGGACAAAATCTCTTTCAAAAATGACATTTTTTTTTATATGGAAGTGCAAGAAGAAATACATGGAAGGACGAGAGTGATTGCAAGCAAGCAACCATTTTAGCATCTGCACCAGCTATATACCTGTTCTTCCCATAAACCTAACATATAGATGTTGTATAATGTGTTTTTGTTTAGTTTTTCTCTCAATAACAGTAAAATCAAATAGCTGAAAAAGAAAATTACAAACCAGAAACTTCTCCATTAATGGAATATCAAAACTGTAATTAATTTTATTTGAAGCATTTGGAATTTGTAGATAAAAACTCACAAGCAATTGTCAGAATTTTCCCAAAACTTTTCTGTTTGATTTGAAAACACTTGACTACCTTAGATCATCAAGATCATCAAGTCATAGCAAATGTTTTAGAAAAATATAAATTAAAACAAGTTTTTACTGCATCAAATCTCTTTTCAGATTCAGTTGTTGCTGCACAAACATGGTCTGCATTTTCACTCGAAAGAAATTACTGTTCTACAAGATATTACTGTATACGTCTTCATCTACCTTAAACATGTTGTCCTTTTGGATTCTCCTTTCTCAGAATTTTTTTTACCCCATAATAAAAGAATATTTTACTCTGAAAGTAATTTTAAAAACATTATTTATTACTTTCTCCTAATCTAATGAATGATTTTTATAGTGAGAATACGGAAAACAATTCTTTCTCAGAGTACCAAATTAAAGAATAAGAATCATAGGTAACTGTTTTTTCTATCTATTGTTTTTGTAGTTGTCATTGGAGCTATTTTTCCTCTTACTTTTGTACTGTTATAGTTTTGAAAAAAATTTAAACTAATTTGTAAAAACTATATATAATTTTTAAATCCCGTGAATGACTGCGTTTGTCTGGAAAATTGTGGTCAAACACTGACAATCACCTCGGTATGCATAGGAGTAACATTTATCTGCAAATTGAACATAATTCTTCAGTGATTAAGCACACACTAATTAAAGGCCCAATTGTTTTTTTTTTTAATTTGAGAAAAAACTTTACTAACATTATTAAATCTATTTCTAAAATACACATAACAATTTTTTTGTTCTTTTATTAAAAAAATCAATTATGCTGCAAACTTAGAAAAACGTAATCCTAATGATCTATAAGATGAATGGACTCCACTAAAAACAAAAAGAAACTGGTCCAGACCCATCAAAGAGGTCCCCACACAGCTATTATAGGTATATTGGTTCAGACAAAACTTGCATGCGTACAAGGATGACATTGACAACTCTATTCTTCTCATGGTACTCCCAAACAACATTCATTTAGGTCTACCTAGGTACATTTTGAATGTTAACCCCTCCTCAGATCAATTAAGGGTTCATCCATTACATATTATAATTTATAAATAGGAGAGAGGATGGTTAGAGCCCAAAAAAGTAGTTAGACAAAAGATTCACACTGTGTTTTGGAAACTGATAAAAAAACAGAGAGAGTAACTGTTTGAAACATGAAAAATATAAACTTTTAGTTTCTAATAAACAAATTTGAGATGTTAAATTATATCTGTAATGTGAAAAATATTATATGAAAAGTGCAACCCAAAGATACAATGAATTAAGAAGAATAATTTGAATTGATGGCTTATCATTTAGTATTGTTTGATATCTTAGAATGGCATTTAATGCGGTACACAGGATATTACAAAAGTCTGGCAATTATATAAAAAAAGATCTTCAGAATGCGAAGTAGATGGGAGGGAACAAGAAAATAGGGACCATGCACTTTTTCTTTTTATTTTTTCTTGTGCTGTATTCTACACAAGTACTCATTGTGTTGAAACTTTGCATGTTGCAGGTAAAGATTGGGAATTTTTCTTACAAGATTCTCTGAGCCTCCCTCTCTACCAAAACAAGTTCTGAGGTGTGCATTTTTTTTTAATGTTGGCAGCAACAAGGGTGGTTGCAGCAAGCTCATTTATATCAGACACCGACAGTACTGTGTCCCTGCCACTCTTTCTAAAGGCTGCTACAGACAACAACACTGGGGATAGGACTTGGGAGTTAAGACGGAGCCTTTCCCAAAAGATACAAAAATCAAACACAAAGCTCCAAATGTGAATCTTTAGCTTTCACAGTTGCATGCAACCAGTCCTATTAGTTGAAGCCGCTAATGGCGACACCATTACAGTGAAATTATTGATTTTTTGTTTATGTGAATAATTTCCATGAACACTACACATGAATGAAGTTTTTGATATGGATTTGAGTAAAGCATTTTACAAATTACATTCCAAGTGTCACAAGAACAAATTCAGGAAACTATGGATAAAACATAAAACCAAGGAAACAAACATGACTTGTGTATCCAGCCATGATGAACTTGAACTTATGTTGCTTTGGTAGAACGATGGCTTGATACCTGCAGGATCTTCTGGTGGTCCTTCAGCAAAAGTTTTGCCATTTCTTGGCTTGGTATTTGCACAAGAGGGGATTTCCAAATATGAAGACAGGTTCTTCTTCTTTGTCTGATCACTGATACAAAGTTCAGTGTTTCCTCTTACATCCAACCTTTTACCAAGTTTTGTAATGAACTCATCAGGGAGCTGAAGAACTCCATCCAGCATGTTCTGGCTGATGTTCAGTTGATCCAAGTTAGGGAGCAAACCAAGGTTTGGAGGAACTGGTCCACTGAGAGTGTTGTTATCAAGGGAGAGAGCTGTAAGGTTCGTGAGAGATGACAAGGAATTGGGTATGGAGCCAATCAATCCACACCCTGAGAAGCTCACTGACTTCAGCTTGGAAAGGTTCCCTAAGAAGTGGGGTATCTCTGATTTGATGGGGTTGTCATCAATGAGAAAATATTCTAAAAGCTTCAAGTTTGACAGGGTTTCAGGAATCGACCCACCAATGAAATTATGACTAAGATCAAGCAAGACTAACCCCTTCATGTTCCCTAAATCAGGAGGTACTTTTCCTGTAAGCACGTTTGAGCTCAAATCCATCTTCCTAAGAACTTGAAGTTTCCCAAGTGAGCTAGGAAGGTTCCCTTCAAGCTCATTCCAACTGAGGTCTAAAATGGCAATACTTTTCAAATCTCCAATTTCCTTGGGGATTTCACCACTGAAGTTATTATAACTCAGGTCAAGTTGCTCCAAACTCACCAAACCACCAATCTCTCTTGGAATGTTTCCCTTGAAGCTGTTCTGAGACAGGCTCAGAACTCTAAGACTAGTAACACCACCCAAAGTTGGAGGTATTTCTCCAGAGAGTGCTGGATTAGACTGCAGAGCGAGGTGTTCTAAGGTAGAGAAAGGGCCAAAGAGAGTTGAGGATAGATTGACGGGTGAAGCAACAAAACAGTTAAAAATTGAAAGTGTTTTCAAATAAGTGAGTTTGAGCAAGGAGTTAGAAAGGTAAGCAGAAAACTTGCAAGGTGGGGAGAGTATATCAGGACCAATGTGGATCTTTGTGACATGAAAAAATGGTGGGTCATTGCTAACTTCACAGCCAACTCCAGGCCATGGGGTGTCAGTACATGGCTGAGGATGTTCTTGGGCCCAGTCAGGATCATCCAGAAGAGCATCCATCACTTCAAACAAACCCAACAACTCCTCTTCCATTACCATTTCTTCAGCATGTACATTGCTTTCCATTCCCACCACTCCACAAGCAAACAAAAGGAACACAACAAGGAGAAGAGACAGAGAAGCCATTTGAGAGTATGCGTGAGAGGTACAAGAAGAAGGCAAGAGGCACTTGCTCTATATGAGGTGAGGTTACTTGAATAGTGTTGATGGCAAAGGGGAAGAACGTAAAGGGGATTCTAGGGATCTCATTTTTTGTGTGTCAGCAGCGAAGCCTGCAAAGAAAAAGCCAAGACTTGCTGTCACCCTTAGGTTCCCAAATTTGCAATTGTGAGTATGACAGTGTTAGTTTACATGGAAAAGGGATTCAACGGGAAAGACAAATCGATTACTATAAAAGGTAATATACATTTCCAGAACAGTTTAATGGTTAATGCATAAAAATGACACCACTGTGTAAGCCTGCAACAAAAAAAGTAAAGTAAAAAGAGATGAACAACAACTCAGACTCATAACCTACATTCTTTGTCTCTTCAATCAATCACCTTATGAAAGGCAAAACCTTTTTCAGTTTTTGAACCACCCAAACAAAAAAGGTTATTTCTTTACCCAGTTAAATGCTATTTTTTATCCTTTTCTCAGTGTACGATTATGAACTACTCATCCTCTTCATCTTCGACACTTACCTTATTTAACACTTTTATTTATCACTAAAATTCTGAAAGAAAGTTTTAACTTCAAATTAAGCCAAATTCCCTCGTGTCGTATTACTGGTAGTACAGTACCACTGATACTAATATACCATTAATATTCGAGTATTTGGCATCCAAATCCGGGTTGAACTAAACATGGTTTTCTTTATTCCTTTTTATTCTATATATGCTCATAGTTCTTTCTTTCTCTTTTTTCTTTTCTACAAATTTACTCCTATACTTTAGATATAAATACTCAATCTTAAATTAATATTTTGGACATCAACTCTCCCTTCCAAAGTTAAGGCATGTGACTTTCATTGTCCTTTGTATCTCATTTATTCTTTTCACATTTGTTTTTGAGATTTTAATAATCGAGTTTAATTCATTTAACTTTAAGCATGTCATAAACTACAACACACAAAGATTGTCCAATAATTTATTTTAATTTTCTTAAATCTATTTTATTTTATTCCTATATATGAAAGTAAGATCTTTACTATTCAAAATATAATATTTTATTTTTTTTAAGATACATGGTTTGTCATAATTGAATAAAATAAGACTTTTTTTATCCCCTGAATACTCTTTTTTTTTTAATTTTTAAAAATGTTTCAAGAAAATTAGTTACTGTAAATTTATTTAATGTAAAATATTAAAATATTATCAAACTTGAAAAGGCTTTTTGTTTGGGCTCCGATGAATGGCGGACTAAGGCCCGGAAAGCATGGGTCGCGGTTTTCAAGGTTTTACTTTACATGTTTGAATCAGCAGTGATCGGGGTTAGATATTATTGTATTAGTAATTTTGTATTAATAAGATTTTATTAGGGATTAAATTCACGTTTAGAGTTTAGACCATGCAATACAAATTATAAGGGATATTGAATTTATTAATTATGTCTTCATCTAATTACAATCAACTAAGCACAATTGCAATTATATTGAATCTTGTGCCCTATAATTATACACTCTCATAATTTTCTTACATTATTGAAAAGAATATCATAACCATTAATTCCATTTGTGGAGTTCTAGTGATTTGTTTGAAACCCTTGATGATGTGACCATTAAGGTAAAAAAATAATACAATATTTCCACGTATATTCATAGCTTTGAAAAAAGAGAGAGTATGTTTGTACCGTAGAAGTTAATGAATTTAGTATTTTAAGTATCAAACTACAAACCCATTATATTCATATTTTTCAAAAATAAAATATGCCCCTTTTATTTGTTGAGTTAGAAGTCTAGCATAATCTTGATTGCAAAATTTTATGATAATAACTCAACTCAAGGGAACCATATTTAGGTTAGAGCAATGCAATTTATAACGAAAGAAAACAATACCCAATAAATACTTTCAAAATAAAATAAATAATTTTAGTTAAAAAAAATTAAGAATTTAGTAATATTTCATTAAATCTTGAAGGCTGTAAAATAACAATAATTCATCATTACAATAACAGTTATATTTTTATTCTGGGAACAATTATTAGGGTGATGATATGGAATTATTGGAAGAATGAGTACGAGATGATGAGGTAACGATAGTATTGAAAGAAGTATGTAATATATTTTAAGATATTATGATTAAAATCTTTCATAGATTCGACAGAGACGTGAAACTTCAATGAATTTAAAGTATTTTATTCCTAATAACTTTTTTTAATTCAGTAGTAAATTTTGAATGTTTTCACCTGTGTGATGAGAAACACCTTTCATACGAGTAGTGTAGTATCTATGAATAAGAAGTGAAAGGATGAAAACAGTAGACAGCGTAATCATAAAATATTAGGTTATAAAGCGAGTAAAAATAAAACTAATTTAAAATGGTTTGATCGAAGTTTTAAACACAATAATTTATTCGTGAATAAAATCTAACCAATCCCATCATAGAGACAAACCCAAAATCATGTTGGCCTCTCTTTCATCAGTGATATACACAATGGACAAAACATCATCAAAACAGACGAAACCACATCTTTATCTTGCTGTTCTTGCTCTGTTCCTACAGTCACAACAAATTTCAATTAAATGTAGTTTTATAATTAAGGTACAATCTTTTTGATGATTTGATCACGCAAGAAAGAGATAATTAACCAATTATAAATCGACAAAGCTTTTACCAATTCTAACCCACAAGTTCTTGCTCTCCAACATTGAGGTAAATAAATTAACACCAAAGACCCCAGTAAGCAGAAGTATTGAAGAGATTTAATGCATATATATGACCTATAAATTGAAGGAAGTTCTTATGGAATAAAGTTTCAAGATTTTCGTGCCACACAATCTAATGTCACCATCGTGATGTTGGGTGCAACTATATTTAAACTCGTGAAACAGAGCAAAGGTGTTTGCCATAGACGGTAAATGATGACTAAATGAATTGGGAGCGAAGCCAAAACCTTGGGGCTGCTCAAGGAGATTTTGCCACATGTTGGTGATTTTAAGGTTCCATGCTTCATGTTCTAAGCTTTGAACCTTATAAAAAACGAGAAGAGTTGTTGGAAAGGACCCACAAAAACCATTATATTGGCCAAGACGAACAAGAGTTACGCAGACTTTGGTAAATGATTGTTTGGATTTTGGTTTTTGTTTATTTGTCATAATTCAAGAATCCTGCGGATAAAGATACACCTAGCTAGCCACCTAGGCACACCATCCATAACTAGTCATCTTCTTCATCATTCATAGGAATCTCAAAATCTGGTTTCATCGCACAAGTGTCTATGTGGGTTATATCATATTCACACACGTTCCAACATTTCCTTCAATCATTTCTGTTACTTTCACTTTCACTACTATACTACAACATGGGGAATATCTAATTACAAATTATTTCTGTTTCTATTCTTAGCACAAACTTTAGCTGTATTGTATAGTTATGGCTATTTTATTTCTTAAATCATGATAAATTTACTTAAAGTTTTAAGAAAATTAATATTCTTACAGACAAATGATTATGTGTCAAGAGTTGGCGAGAGAAAGAATACATGTGTTTTTAATAACCTTTTTTAAAAATTATTTGCCATTGATATATCTTGCACAATATGTAGATTTGTTGACACAAAACGGCTACTTAATATATATATTATATACTTTAGTAAAATATAAAGCAAAGCATCACAGAGAATTTTATTATGACAATTAATATATATGATATATGAACGAATTATATAATAATGAAATGCATAGGTTCATCAATGTCTTCCATGTATACATTCTAGAGAATTCTTCAAGCTATGTACTTCTATATACAGTTCATGCTCACTTCTGTTATTTTAATCTTTGAAAACCAATAAATAAACCATCTCCAATGGTAATGAAACAAGCAACATAATATCAACTTAATAACTCATAAAAATAACTTTTCGGCTTGCCTTGTATAAAGTTTGGTTTGATACGGTCCGTGTATGAGGACTTATTAAATTAATTATTTATCTAAGAACATGATAATTGCTGAATCAACACTTGCCTTTGAACAATCAATGCTTACTTATCATGCATGACGTTGTGATATCTTGACTTCCTCTTGTTGCCAAATTCCTTTTCATTTTCGTTCCAATAGTTTTTAGTTTTCATAGCTATCATGGAAAATAATTGAGAGAAAACTAAGCCAAATTACCTAAAACCAGATACCAAAAGGCACATCTTAGACATTTTTTATTGTTGAACTCACCCAGATATTGGTAACTATTCTATAGCTATCATGTCAATTGTACCTGTAATTTCTCACGTGAATACGTTATTAAGTTTTATATTTATATATAGTTGAACAACACATTCTTCTCCGTGAATTTAGTGCCTACGTAGATTTGTCCACTGCACAGAACTAAGATCATTATTAAGATAATTCATGTATCATGTTATTAACAAATACAGGTGGAGCCAATATTCAACTCAAACACATCATAGGTATTAAATTATTCACCAAATTAGCTGGCACATTTTTTGCTCAACATTTATTGGATCATCACTCAAAACGATTCAAATGGAAACAAAAATTGTCACTGTAAGGGTAGATTTGTATTTGTAGAGGATTAATCATTTGATACTTAATCATATGAATCAAACATTATATATATATAAGCTCTACAGAACTCATTTGAACTCCCACCAAACCTCGATTTATACACACTCAGAAAGCTTCACACACTCCTGTCACTTCCATAAACTCCTGCATGGCCAAATCACTATATCTAGAGCAAGATTTCAAACCAAAAGTTCATACCCCTGGAACAAAAAATCTATCTTTCTTTGCCTCTATGTTCTCCCTTTTCATCTACGTATGTGTCTTTTATACCTTCAACCTATCTCCCTATTCTCTCCTCAACAACAACATCTTCTGGTTTTTCATGTCCAACACCCTCATTCTCATCATTGCTGCTGACTATGGAGCCTCCAAAAAAAAACAAGATCTCTATGATGAGTATGTCCAACATAGTCAACCACGAAACTGTGCCTCCTCGTACGTACCCAAATATGATGAACAAGTTCATAAACAATGCATTAACCCAAAAAAAGAGCTGGGCCGTAAGCTGTTAGAGGAGAAGAAAGAAACTGTCTCTGATGAAAATATCCCAGAACGTGTACTTGAAATTGTGGCGATAAACCAGCCTAAAAAATCTATTAAATTTTCCCGTGAGAAAAGGTGTGCACTTCATTTGCATGAGGGTGATGAAAAGATTGAGGAGAAAGCAATTACAGAAAGAATTTACCGGCGAAGTAAATCTGATAGATCCAGCAGAGTGAAGCATTTAGTGAATGAGGAGAGAGTGAAGATGGTGCAAAGATCAGAGACTGTGAAGGTAAAAGTGAAGGTTGAAGAAGAAAATGAGTTTTCTAAGATGTCAAATGAGGATCTTAATAGGAGGATAGAGGAGTTTATTCATAAATTTAAATCTCAGACAACTAGCAATGTCTATCAAATTTAGAAAATCTGCGGTAGAGAATCAGAGTCTGTAGACTATGTTCCAAAAAATTTTGCGTTGTAGCTTCTGTACTTGTTTTAAATGCTGTCTTATGGCATAGACCTGTTTCACATGTTGAATATCGTTTTGTGTTTGTGAAACAATCTTAAATATTTGTGTTGTCCATTTAGTTTGGAGTGTATATACACCTGCAGTTTCTTCTCACCATCACCATTTCTCGTATAAATTAGTATAAACATGGAGATTTAAACTGATAAGCTTCCACTAATTCACAGAAATGAAATTGTGACCAGAAAATGAGAGATAGATATTTGTTGTTGAAGTGGTGCAAAATGAGCAATATTAAGATTTTGAGAAGTTATGTTGATTGAGGTAGTGTGGGTCTTAATCTATGTATGAGCATGCATCTTTGTTGTGCATTCGTGTAAAAGGTGAAAGCGACGGTTGAACAAACAATTATGATTTGTATGCAATGTGTACACGTTTGAGACGGCTTCAATTAGAACTACTCAATGTATTATTACTAGACTTCTTTGACCTTGTTTTTTTTTTATAAATTTTCATTTTTCTTCGAACATAAATCATGGTTAAAAAAAATCATATTTTCTGTTAATTTTGTTTTAAATTTCCTTTTAAAAAATATTTTTGAATTTTATTATGAAAAAAAATGTTATAGTAAATTTTTGTCAATTTTCCTTCGCAACACATTTTATAAGAAATACTTACAAATTTTATAATTTTATAAGAAATAATTACTCACAAAAAAATTACATGTCAAATAAGATTTTTATAAAAAGTAGCAGAAAAAAATCTTTGCATGCAAATTTTTTTTACAATTTTACAAGAAAATTTTTATGTAATATGAGAATTTTTAGCGGTGAATTCTTAAACTGTTTAAAATGATTGAAATTGATTAAAGAGAGTTGAATTTGATAATTGATACATATTGTATAATATAATTTTTTTCCTTTTAAAATTTATATTGTTGTTCTTATTGAAAATTGTTGAGGAGTTTCTGGGATGGGTCAACGTTCTTTGTATATCAGACTACAAGTGTTAAGTAGTTTGGATCGGATTTCAAATGTAATTAGAAAAAAAAACTACTTGTAGAAAATTCTTAAATGACTATAAAATGTGAAGGGATATGAGAGAGTGGGTACTTAAATACCATACTAATTATTTATAACTCTAAGGGTGCGGATTAACATACTATATAAAAAATAAAGATAACTTTTATACATTATAAACTATTTATTTTATACAATTTTAATTTTGAAAGCACCAGCTATAATAATTTACTTTTTATATAATTCTAACAGATGCAAGTTAATATTGTAACAACTTAAATTACCAAGTGAATACTGTAGTTTTTTCAAATTCAATTACTAGAAGTGGGAAAAATCTAGAATACGAATATTCTAGTCTGACTAATAATTTTAAAATGAACATTTAATGAGAGCTTTTTTCAGTTATATAGTCTTATTTTTTGTGAAATTTTATTGGATTATGTAACTAATACAAGAATTAGTTAGTGCAGCGTAAAAAAGTTTCTTATAGAAACACTATCGAATTTATTTTCCCTAAACAACATACTTTAGCTTTTATTTATTTAAATACTACACTTTTATTTGTTCTAATATTCAGAATTCGATTTTTAGGAACTGAATTCTGAACATGTTTTAAGATTAGCACGCTTTTTAAATAGAAATATCAAAAACATATTTAGGATTTTTTTTTTGTTTAAATCAAATTCTGAACTATTGGAATAAAAACATTTTAATTGTGCAATAAAAACCATAATTAATGTACTCTTTGAGAAAAGGAAATATTGCATGGTGCTATTTGCCTAAAAAGTTCAATAGTGGAAGTTTTGAAAGCATTATGATTATGAGGCGAGGTTTTGCGCTAAATAAAGTTAAATATTCTAGTGCTACACTGAGTGGTTGGCTTCCAATTAAGAAAGTCTTTGTCCTATAGTTTATGTGTTAAATATTTATTCATAATTCGATTTATTCATGATTTTTTTTTTTTTTTATCTTTTTTTTTTTTAGACCTTTTAGACTTAATTTGTCATAATTCAAGTATTTTTAAGCTTTTTCCTTTTAGGATTGTGATATACAAAACAATTAGTTTGAGATCGTTTAGCAGTCAAAATAAATAAATAAAATTAATATCTTATATATAATACTTACATATAATTATACTCTTTCAACAAAGTTGAAATCGGAACAATAAAAGATAATACTTAAAGTTGTCAAAATGGGTAACCTGATTCGACCCGGATCAATCCATCACAGGTTGATGATTTAGTGAGTCAACCCAACTCGGCTCACTTTTTAATGAGTCAAAAAAATTCGAACCCGGCCCGACCCATTACGGGTTGACGAATTAAACGGGTTGGCTCACAGATTCACTTAATTAAAAAAAATACAAATTTTTTATTTATTTTTCAGTCAAAACTAAATTATAATTCTAATTAAAATCTAAATAAACTTTAAATACAATCCAAATACAAAGCAAAATAAAAAAAAATACAAATTATTTATGTGTTGGCTAAAAAAAACAACTTAACATGACCCAAATGTAAAGCTCAACTTAATAAAAACACTTGTGTGATCTTTTATCTGTGGATTGGTGAGCCAACCCGGCTCACCACGGGTTCAACCCGATGAGCAGGGTTCTAAATGAATCAGGTCAAAAATCAACCTGTATTAAAATTTGTAAAAAAATTTCAACCCAATCCGATCCAAACACGTGGTAAGTCGGATTGACTCGCGGATTCCAACCCATTTTGACATCTCTAAATACTATTTGATAATATTTGCTATTAGTAATTTTATGGTAATGGATGATGAAATCTTAATATATTGATTTTAATTAATAATGAATACAGACCAGTTATATCGTTGGAAAAAATAGATATTGCTGATTCTTTATAAACAGAAATATTTAATTTAATCTCAAGTGACATAAAAACTTAAGCTTTTAAGGAAAATAATGGGAAGCATATTTAGGAAAAGAAACCAACAACACTAACAAAAAAAAACTATATGTCTAAAAGTCGTTTCTACAAATACATTAGTTTTGTGCTTTTTATAATAATTTAAATTTTTATTTGTTTCTAAAAATTAAATGTACTTTTCAACGGCTATTCGCATGATCAATTAGTTCTCATTTTTTTAAGGCACTTATAAACATGATCAATTATTTGTTTAGTACTAAATAATTGGGTCAACCAACCAATCAGTGGCATTGAATTTTAAAATTTTGTTGAAATGCTCATGTAAGTGGTGCTATGATGAGTTCATCAATTTAACTACTCCTTTAATTTCCATATTTATCCAAAATATGCATTTTAATTCTTATATCTATAAACTCTGCATTGTAACTACTATAGAATAACTTTGTTTAGGCACACAAAATAAAAATTGATTATATATATAATTTCTGCATAATTTTGTTTGAAGAAGTTAAAGGAAATAAAAATAAACAATATACATCTATAACAATATATAAAAAGACCCTGTTTTGTGTTCACATTTCAAAATATTAATTCTATTTTTTAAAATATAATTATTTATTAAATTTTTAAAAATTGACGGTTACTTTTACAAGTTTTTTATAAAATAGTTCATCTTTATTTCTTCTCTTTTCTTTTATTTATCAACCGTTATTCTCTATTTGATATATTTATTTTTAATAAATATAATTTTATTTTATATATTAACTTAATAATATTATATTTATCATCACCTAATAATATAATATCATTTATATTTAAAAAATACATAAAGACGTATACAATAATGTATTATAACGAGCATGGTGAATAATTTCTGCGAAATGAAATCACACGACCACAATCTTTGCTTACAGAAGGAAGTGTTACATCGAATTATATTGTATTTAAAATAACTTGAACTGAGGGCATGAAAAGAGTATAATAAGTGCAAAGGGATTGCACGAATCATTAAATACCAGCACAAAAATCACTTAAAAACGTAAACAATGAAAGAAAAATGTAAAAATGGAAGATAATTTGTTGAGTTAAATATCAAGCATTTAAATAGTTCATATATGAAATAAGTAACAAGAGTAGGTATAAGTGTTTTTATATTTTTTATTATTTCTTACTTTACGTTTTATATGAATTTGAGTACTTTTATACTCTTTATTTTTTGACATTTTATACTAGTATGATTACTTTCATATCTTTATCATCTTAAAATTTACAATAAATTTCTTATACATTATAACTTTAGATATTTATCTTTAATGTAACATCTACATGATGTACCTTGAAAGTTCATTCCATTTATTAGTACAACTATCCTTAGTCTAGGTCCTTCTTTTAACTATTCTTCAATTTTATTGAAATACGCATTTTTATCTTTATAAGTATATATTTTAACTTTGTATAACTTTAAAAGAATAAAAAATTATCATTTAAAAATTGATCAATTTTTTATTTACTGTACATCTTTTCTTTTATTTATTGATTTTTTCCCTCTCCACCACAATGTTTTAACAATAATATTTTGTAAAACAGATAAACGATTACATTTATAATTTTTTTATTTTTTGTTTATCTATATATATATATATATATATATATATATATATATATATATATATATATATATAAAAAAATATATTTTTTTTAAAAAATAATATATTATTTATAATAAAAAATTATTTTTTGTATATCTATATATATATATATATATATATATATATATATATATATATATATATATATATATTAAAAAATACACTTAATTAATAAAGTAAAATATTAATTATAAAAAAATATTATTTTTTGTTTATAGCTTTTTATAAATATTTAGTCTCTAAATAATAAAGTAAAATTAATAAAGATGATTGTATTATACCATGCTATAGAATACTATTAATAATATCTATACATGCCTACTTTGATTTTAATAACTGGACTGGATTGTTAGAATCTAAGTATGTACATGATTGGATAATTATTAGGCAACATATCTCTCTTAAATTTACATGGTTATCATATTAATGAAAACATAAATTCTGAATCAACACTACATAGGACATTCCTAAAACAATAGTAAATTTGACATTAATATTTGTGATACAGTGTAGTTTGTGTAATATTTGTTTGCAGCATTGCGAAAAGAAATAGTAAAGTGGAATCAAGAAAACACTGGTGAGGAATGGTCTTATCCGGTGTCTGAGACATGGCACTGTTTTCTCTGCAAAACAACCTTTTTCCATTGCCAATGTTAAATTATAGTTCCTCAACCAAGAGCCTTCCCTCTGTCACTACGCGTCGAGCCACCATCTTTGGTTCCACCCTCCTTTTTCTCAATTTGCCCAATCTCAATTCAACACCCCTTGCACTTCCACAGCTTCTGCTAGATGACGAGCTTCAGCAACAAGAAGACCGTGTTGTGCAACTCTTTCAGGTAATCTTAACTTTGCTTAAATACTCATGTTGTATTTGTTCAGTATAAATGGTGATTACTTTTTCTTCTTTTGCTATTTTTTTATTAAATACGGGAATTGGGATTGTCACAGGATACTTCACTGTCGGTTGTTTTCATTAAAGACATTGAGTTGGCTAAAGTTCCCAACGCTTTTTCCAAGGGAGCCGTGGTGAATGAGGACGAAGATGAAAAAGTTGAAGGCACTGGCTCGGGCTTCATCTGGGATAAATTTGGTCACATAGTAAGATAACCCAAATCAGAAATAGGAAAATAGTTCGCCCCATTTGGATTTTATTCTGTTTATCGTAATTTACTGTTTCACTAGTGGAGCAGTTTTTGTTTAAAGTCTATGAAGATAGGTACCGAAAGGACAAACTTTTACTTGCAAAATGGTGGTTTCAATTCAATGAAGATTGATGACATGTGGAAAACTGTTTCATTGACTTTGAAATTCCTTTGATCATTATCAACGTAATTAGACAGTGAATAACACATTTATGCATATTTTGATTTTGACACGATATCTTAATGGCTAATAAGGAATTGTACTGATTACTGATTGTTCAGACTAGTGATGTGTTTTTGCTGGTGGACAGGTTACCAATTACCATGTTGTTTCTAAAATGGCTACTGATACCAGTGGTTTACAACGTTGTAAGGTTTTCCCTTGATGCTGTTAATTCCATTAGACTTTAATATTATATTTTTTATCAGAGAAGAATGATTATATTATATTTGTTTAAGCATTTCTCTGGGTAGCAATAGTATTGCACATTTGTACTGCTGTCTACAGGTATTCCTAGTTGATACCAAAGGGAATAGCTTTTACAGGGAAGGCAAGATAATTGGTTTTGATCCAGCGTACGACCTAGCTGTTCTGAAGGTATACATTCCAAATCCTCTTTTTTTTTCCCCTTCATTTTATTCCTTTTCAGAACACATTGTTCTTTGCTACTTCTGTGGCCTCTTCTCTATGCTCTCCACTTTCCGATCCACTATCGTGACATATCCTTGTCTGCTACTTGAACACTGGTATTCTTTAACACTGTTGTTACCATAATTGCTTTTATAGTCATGTTCGGCAAGCTGCTTTACTAAGCACATGATTTATCTTAGTTATACGGTCATTTTAGGCCATCATAATGGGAAAGCCTAAATCTTCCAGCCCAAATTACGTTTTGAGCATGTTGATATAGTATAGCAAAATTATTGTTGGCTTCAATTTTCCCTCCTAAGGTTCTAAAAAGTATTAAACAATATTGATGTTCATCAAACTGAAAGGCCAGTTGAGTAGCTAAATCAGTATCTGTCTGGTAGAAAAGATATTTTATTTATGGTGTAAAACCCATACTATTCTATCCCAGTTAAAAGGAAAAGGGAAAAAAAGGGAAAAAAGCTCTGAATGTCTTTGACCGGAAGTATTTCTAAAGTGAATAGAAATGAAGAGTTGGTTGTGAGCTCAAAGTATTTGTAAAGACAAGGATTTAGGAGCGTACAGTAGTGAAAAATCGGTTACATAACATGAAATGAACGTTGGAAGAAATTGATGTCGCAGTCTGTGCTTTTCATTTTATACATGATAGATAGATTCTCATTTTTCTTCTTTTGTTTACCTAATAAAACCAATATACTAAGTTACATTTAACTTCTGCATTTTTCTTTCTCTTGTGTGCCACTCAGAAATGCATAAAGTTGTTCTATTTGCAGGTTGATGTTGATGGATACGAAATAAAGCCAGCTAATCTAGGTCAGTCTAACAATTTACGTGTTGGCCAAAGTTGCTTTGCCATTGGGAATCCTTATGGATATGAGAACACTCTCACTACAGGGGTAATTTTTTAATCATCTATTTCTTACATCTCTATCCATTCAGGCAAAATAGTTGTAGAAGAAGGATAATAACTTATACATAGGGCAATTATTTACGCTGGCCTATGTAAAAATTTTGTCATACTGAGCTATAGCTTCCCATATAGAACAACAATAGTTATATTTTTCAGAATAACCATTTTGAGTCACGCGCAGGCACTGGATTTTAGCAGTAATAGTAAGTTCTGATTTGTGGATAATGTGATCATTCTGTATTGTCTGATGTAAATTATGCAGGTGGTCAGTGGTTTAGGCCGCGAGATACCTTCACCAAATGGAGGGGCCATCAGAGGAGCTATTCAAACTGACGCAGCAATTAATGCTGGTAACCTAACCTTACCTTAATCGACGTTCATAGTGTTAGGACCTCAACCTCCTCTAAGTAAGAGTCAAGGAATGTGGGTAAACTGTAGTTTGTACTCTAATTCATTGCATATCAATCAAAATGGTCACTTCAATTTTTCCCCTTTACTCTACAACTTGGGCATGGATCGAGAGGAGACTACGTAATATTAACCTTTCAACCTCTCTTCTCATCATGATTTTTAAAATATGTTCTGTCCATGTAATATCAGTTATAGATGTGATTTGATTAGTTAAGCTAAATTCATTTCGAAGCTATCAGAGCAGCTGCAAGACTGAAACAAAATTGCCTTTATTACCCAATGGTTTTGGGTTAATTTACCAGATCTTCTGCAAAAGGACACGGGCATCAACAATGCTAGCCAGTTATCTCCATATCTAGTACAGATGGCTGCATTATTCTTGGAAAATATAATGCCTAGTGAGATCAACCTCTGCAGATTCACTTCTTTCTACCTAAATGGGGGAAGAAAATATATAGTTCTGAAAATAATATTGGTTAGAAACGTTTTACTTAGAGAAATTATTAGATCTATTTCTGTCCCTGTTTCCATGTCTTATGTAATATTTAAGACATGACTTTATTGTTTACTGAAATGCCAAGTTTTAGATGGTATTGTTTGTTACAACTCTTAGGATTAACAAAATTATTTTGGAGTTAAGTATTTTCTTAAGTTGCTGTTGCACGAGATTATGTAGGTATAATCTTATATGTGCACGAATGTGACCAGGAAATTCAGGGGGACCATTGATCAACTCGTATGGCCATGTTATTGGAGTAAACACAGCTACCTTCACTAAGAAAGGTAATAAGAAACTATTACTTTTATCAATATACTTTCGTAACACTGTAAGGAGGGAATAAGAGACTCATGCTTTTAGCCTGAATTAGACAGGAAATTTTGTCTTAAATAATAATGTTATTATTTCGTCCTTTGCATAATTTATTGTTGCAAAACTCCAGTACATCATATTTATTTAAAAGATAGTTGGAGAGAAGAAGCTGCAACACAATTTAAGTCTAGAAAATTGAGATTACCTTTTCTTTATCTAGTATCTTGCTTCCAAAAGAATGGTGTTGAGTTAGGTAATGAACTCACATATTCATCATCACCTTTACTTTTTTTCTTTATTTTCTAAAAGAGTAATCAGTTCTTAGAATTTTGTTCCCTTTTATTTCATATGTATATCCGCTCGATTTAGGAATCTATTTCTTCCACTGAACCTGGTAGCAATGTCAATCTGTCGAATATGTATACGTTAGGATCAATTCTAGTTCTAGGAATTAACATGAAACTCAAAGAAGATAGAGAAGAGAGGGAATCTTATGAAAGAAAGGGTTCTGAAATAATTACTTGATTGTATTAAGTGTTTTACAAGAGGAGAAAACTGTCTGTGTATCAGTTAATACTCGGCCACTTATAGCTACTAACTAACCAACTAATTGTAACCCCTCTCACCATACATCTTATTTCATATCTGTACCCAGTTAAATTTCCATTACTTTAACCTAAATAAGAAATTAATTTATCGTTCCTCTTCATTTCAGAAACATTATCTAAGCTCTGTTATTTTGGTGGAAAGCAATATCAAAGCTAAATTAGAATAATTTCTTCTACTAGATTGTTATGTTTGAATAATGATTTTTGCTCATTTTGATGCATTTCAGGGACTGGAATGTCGTCAGGTGTTAACTTTGCAATTCCCATTGACACAGTCGTCAAAACTGTTCCATACCTTATTGTCTACGGAACACCTTATAGTAATAGGTTTTGATTGTTCATGTAACATTGTATAAAACCTGAACTTTGAATATCATTTTTACATTCAGTGAAATACCATGTCTGTTCTAAAGCTAAACAAGTATCCTCTCTTCTAAATCTGTAAATTTTGTCACTACCTTTCTAGCATTTCAAAGGTTAAAAATAAATCACTTAAAGGACAAACCTCTTTCAATACATGTTTTCTTCTTGTAAATAGATATTAGTTGCTGATCTCGGCTGTACAATGCATTTTTTTGACACATTACTAAACAGACGAACAAAACAAAAATTTTGCAGTTTCTCAGCCTTGTGATACAACAATTATAACAAGTTTTATTATAGTTGCTCCAATAAGCAAAACAAAATCATGATTTATTTCTCTAGTGCCATTGTTACACTTCCGGCATTTTTGTAGAGATCAATTCATTTATAACCATCGAAAAAAACTAATAGTTCATAGTTGTTCCTAGTTCGTGTGCACAAATTCTTAATATTGATTGATGAGAAGAGACCATCAAGAAAATGTTCACTCGGTGCTGCAATCTAGAGTTAGAGTGGTAGCCGTGCTAATAATACTTAGATGTGAGTATTAATAACAAAAAGTAAGGGTTCAACATATATAATATATACTATGGTTTGAATAATATATATTTTGGTTTGCTTTTTAAAAGCATAAATACAATGTAGTATTAGTATAAATCATTAATGATGTACAGTTGCGTAAAATCTACCTATTAACCGGAACAGTTTAGAAAATTTCATTTGCAGAAAATGCTTATCTCTCACTTTCTTTTGACTGTTGCACAGCATTAACAATAGCTCTACTAGGAATTGTTTGATTATAAACTCTCTTGATTTCAAAACACGCAAACAAAACCAAATAATAACCAGCCGCGAACCTGAATTCAGCTACAATATCAAGATTTATGAAGTAATTGCATCTGCAATGTAACCATGACTGTGTTTGAGATGTTGTATACATCAGCTACATTTTCCGCAATATCAAGCAATTCAAACTACTATCACAACCAATACAAACTACTACCACAACCGCAATTTAACAAAAGAAATTCACCTGTTCCTCGCTCATATCAAATCTGATAGATCATTTAGCATCTCAAAATGTACAAAAACATGAACATATAGCTGAAACTATCAGTAGCACCAACAAATTCTCTTTCGTTTCAGTAACGAAACATGAGCAATTGAAGAGGCACTCACAGTCATACATAGGAAACCCTAGCTAACTCTCGGTGGCCCTGGATGAAGCGAGAGGAGAGAGAATTGTTCGTGGATAGAGGAATCCACGTGACAAGAGGTGCGACAGGAGGAGGGAATGAGAATAAGGCCGAGACACCTCTGTTCCATGGGAGAAGGCGAGGATTGGCGCGTGCTGCGATACTCGATGGCGTCTTGGAGAATGATGTTGCCTTGTTTGTCAATGCAATAGAAGGAACCCAAGAAGAACCTTCCGTCTTTGATACCCACTAGCATTCGCCGAAACAGCAGCTTCCGTGCCCGACTCACCGCACCGGAGCTACCGGAGTTCTCTGCTTCTGCTTCGACCGGAACAGCTTCTTCTTCCTCCATCTCACCGCACCGATGTATGTGTATGTTTTGTGATCAATTGTTTTCCACTGGCTCTTGGATTCCAAAGCCACCGCACCTATTCACCGCCTTAACCTAACCATACAACCCAGCTATTATATGTGGAACTTTTATAACTTCAAGTGGAACTTCTTTTAAAAGGCTTGGAACCTGTTTCACACTTTTTTATATTATTATTATTATTATTTTTTATTATTATTATAGCAAAATAAAATGTTTCTTTTTTCTTTTCAAATAGCCACTTCATAAAAAAAAAGGTTTACGTTTATTAACGCTGTCATTAATTAAAGAAGAAAATGAAAAAAATACTATGAAAACTTGATGTTCGTGGATAATCGGAGACACTTCATGCAGGTGAACTTATTCATCTTTAAAATTCAGAGACAGGATGATGCGTAAAGACGCTTGATCGCACCCACTTCATATGTGATGCTTGATTATTCCAAGACAATTTGTTTACATAGAGCTAAAGTGCATTTCATCTCAGCATTTCTGACCAGTGATTGTTATCAGGTTCAGTATCTTCTTGAAAACAACAAATTGAATCTAAAGGCATGTCTTTATGGTCATGAAAATAGATCTATGAAGTCCGGTATTTTGTTTTTTTTTTTACTGTATTCTTGTTTCTTAAAATTTAGATGCTTAACTTTCTTTCAACATTTTTTCTTTCCAAATGAATTGAAGATCATAGTCATTTGCGGTTGGAAAATTGTTTTTTTTTTTCTCTTTTCAAAGTGCAACAAAAATACCTTCCTCATTCTTACATTCCGGAGGTTTGATTCTTCAAAGCTTCGTTATGTTCTTAATTAGTATCAGCATAAGATTAAGATTGTTATGTTATAGCTCTTTTTGAAAACAAATAAAAGATGTAGACATCTCAAAAGCGTCAACATAAAGGACTTTTGAATGAAATTTTACAATGAGATATAACATACAGAATGGAATGGAGTTATGCAGGGATAAATCTAACGATGAGATAGTATAGTACAGTATATCTTTCTGCTGATCTTTAATGGTCAACCATACAGGCGTCAGGCAGTTGAGAATGTATCTATATAGAGGGTTCAAGTGTGCCCTCTTTCAAATCTCTACAATGACACGGTAGGGCGTTTAGTCTATTCCTCCATTCTTTTGAATAATGGTTGAATTTCATAACAAATCATTGCTCAGTCTTTGCTCTCCAAGAGGTGTACAATCGGTAAATTCAAGTACAAACATTTAATATTTTACAAAATTCCTAGAATAAATCTTTGGTTTTCCATAAATTTGTAAGTTTTAGTGTGCTTTTATTTGAATGAATTTCAATATAAGATTAAAAAGAAAATTGGAACAAGAAATATTGAAAAGATGTACTCTACTATCATCTCATGGATACTTCCTTGTGTTACAGTTTCCAGTCCCCGCAAATGTCACTAGTTAAAATTGCATAATCTCATTCATATGCATCATACTCAATATCTGCAAATGCATAATATCATTGTAAGCTCTCACATAAAGAAACAATGAACAAATAAAACAGAACAAACAGAGTTGGGGAGCGAAAATAAATGTTCCAAGAACAGTTTTACCAAACTGAAACCAGTCATAAAAACAGATAAAACTAGCCCTCACCTCATTTCTCATCCAGAAGAAGTGATGTGCAAGAATGAAGAGAAGATATTTCATCTTCTTTTGCCAACCCAAAGCCTTGCCATCTTACTCTACCGAAATTATCAAGTAGAAAGATATACCTGTGAGGTAGGAATGTTAAAAACAGTTTTATTTATAACTAATAACTTCACTGTATAAAAAAATGATAGAATATAAAAAAGCTTTTAACCCTGTTAGAAGATTCAATATCTGAAGTTCTTTTCTGAAATAATAGTGGTCACCAAATGAATAAACCGTATGCTTCTCAAGTGTATCCTTGCTTTCATGATTATTAGGCTTCTTCATTGTCCAGAGAAGGAAACGTTTTATAGGAGGCCGACACAAAAGCCACGAATCTATAAATGATACCTGATAGGAAACACGATATAGCTTCATTTGTAGCCGGTGATTGAAAAGATGGAAATAAAGAAATAATCACCGAAGTTCTGTTTAAATAATAATATTGGAATTACAGTTTGAAATTATAATTTTAATCCAATTTTCTTGGAATTGGATATTCTTAAGAATCACATTTCTTTTATGTTTGGGACAGAGTTGATGAATAGAAATATAATACAAATTAAGTTGGAATTCTATTAAAGGACGTCAATGGTGATGATGAACAAAGAACACAGGAAACAATCAGTATTAATTGGTGATAATTGGCAATGACATGGCATGTGTCCACAACAATGATTGCTAAGAGGACGTAAATCACAATGGCTTCTATAGTTAGCAGGAGACAATGATAATGAACATTAAAATATGAAATGGAGAGATATGATTTTGAAAATTCTTTGTGTACTTCATTTTACGTACTTCAAATTCTTTGAAAATTAAATATATTTGTTAGAGATATGATTTGTATATTACATTAAATGGAGAGAGATATGATATGATTTGAAGGAAAATATCGTCTAAAATATTTCCTAGAATTAAATATTGATTTTGTTCCTTATTGTATTTCTCATTCATTACAGATAAGAACATTCATGTATACATAACACACACACAACTACTAGCAATCACGTCAACATGGTATAAGAGTTTATCATATTGATGTTTGTTAGACCTATCATATCACTTCTTATCACACCACCTATAAATATTTAGTCTCACATTTAAGATGTCCAGTATTTACACTGCTTATAAGCATCTAAGATGTCCCGTACTCAACATGAGAAGATGTGTTGGAAATCTCATATCGACTAAAAATATCCAAAATTATAGTATCTAATCATGGATCCAAACATCACCTTACAAGTCAATTTTTTTGGTGATTGAATTAGGTTCAAAATTCACTTTCTAATGTACATCATTGGAATTTAACTATTTGACTTGACATCTGATCTGAAGATCAACCCGTGCATAAATGGAATTGGCGAAGCATTCACACCAGCTATTATAATTTCAATATAAAATTTTTATAGGTCATACATATATATTAACATTTTGAGTGTTTTAAATTATATATATTCTTAACAGTTTACATTTTTATGCTACATAAGTAATAAACATAGTTATAAATCCCAAAGGATAGTGCAAAGCAGTCAACCGCAAAACCACTGACCACTCCAGTGTTCGGCAACTCACAGAATGACTGATAAAGTTCAGATATAGCTTAAATAATATAAAAGCTCAAATATAAAAAATAAAGATGTAAAACAAAACAAAAAAATCAGAAGAGAAAACAAAGACGAAATGAAAGACCTGTAGAAGATAGAGAACAAAGAGACCTGTGGGAGAATAGAGAGAAAGACCAGAACAGTCCCCAGAACAGAGTTGGAAAGGAAACATTGTGCTGTATTTTGGTCTTTCTTGTGTTCATCCTAATGACAGAAAGAATAAATCTTGCCCCCTACGTCTATATTTCAAATGAAGACTGAAAATCAAAAAAAGTTGGTTCAGGAATAAAGAGGGGAATTTCCCTGCCAGCCACAGCGACCAAGATGGCCATGATTTTCTGGATGGTGGCTGCAATTAGCAGCCGCAACCCCTGATACATAAAAAACTCTAGTACAGGTATGAAATCATGGGCAGAGACTACTCCACGCCACACCAACCTTCACCATTATACTGCCCTAGTGATAAAATTAGCAATAACTTATTAAGTTTTCTTCCACTGGTCTTTTTCTGTGACTTTTCAATGAAAACCCAAGTACGTAAACCCTTAGGGTCAACAGAGTAAGTGATTGATTGAGAAACTCTCTTCAAGAAGCCAAGTTAAGGATTATCATCTCAGACAAATAGTGGCACAAAACGGAAAACTTAAGAAAATCAAGTAGAATTTTCAAATTCCATTGGGACAAACACATTTAAAAAAGGCGAATGTATAACTTGTCTTGTCATCTTTTTCTTTACAACTGATGTGCTGTCATATATGACTTACTAATATATCAAGATCAATAACAAAAAGCATAAACATGAAAGAAACAGTTAAATTACCTGATATAAATGAACACCTTTTGATTTTCTAAATGCTTCAAGAAAAGGTACACTCCAAGAGTTGATCATTTCCTGTCAAAGATATACAAAAATGAATTTACTGCACCAACAGTAGACCAAATTAAGCTGAAAATGTGGTTACTGACAAACATACCAAACAATACAACAAGCATAATATCTAGTTCGTTTATCACTTGTACTCATAATAAAAGGTGTCAAATGTATTTCTTAGAGTTGCAAATTCATTACAGCAGGTCATGTCAAGATTGCAGCAATAAATGACATTTGTCACAAAAAAAACAAGGATTCTTAAGGCTGAAATGCAAACATAGCCCAGTAAGAGTAATTAAAGTATCTTCACGAATATTTACTCTATTCTTTTCTTCTTGTCTCCAATGACATTTTAATTCCCTTTACAGGGACAAGTAATAGTAGACATTGTTCAGCCTTCAATCAAATAGAATAAGACTACAACAAATGCTACCATTAAATGTCAACCATTAGGGCTTTGTTTGAATAAATGTTAAAACATATTGAATAACAATGACCAGTAAGAGTTGGATTGCCATTTAACGCACCTAGGGCAGTGGAAAGGGTCTAAACCAGAGGCAGTGTAAGACATACATGGTTGGTGTTGCCTGCACTCGAATGAGCAGGCAACGTAATAATGTGGACTGTACACGATAGAAATCACATAATCACAAAACACTACCATGATCCATCATTACCTGGGAGCTTGCTCGAAATGAAAGACAAACCAAAGATGCCTTGGGCACAGAAGATTTATCAGAATCAACTGCAAGATCAGAAACACGGATAGGAAGCTTCATTGTTTTACCATCCGAGAAGCTAACTTCAAGATCAGGAAACTTCACAGCTGCCATTGCAGGTATTATCACTTTATTAGCTACAGCAATCTGCACAAGTCACAGGTAAATCTGTCATATTCTTACTTTCTTAGCTGGTATACCCTAGACGGGTTTCTAGTTTAAACAGTCAATCATTTCCTTCCTTATTAGACAGATAGTGCATCTGTGTGTACTGATCCAAACAATATACATATAACTGTTTTGAGTTTAATTAGCCCAGTAGATAAGTAAAGTTCTAACTTCTAAGCAAGCTAGTTTAGACCAATTTAGCAAAACTGAGAGATATGGAGTTTGGAAAGTTAGTTTTAGTTTATGTATATGGTGTGTCATCCTACTTGGAACATAGAAACTAGAATTAAACAGCAGAAAACCTACATTGATCTCGCATGAACGAGCTTCAACATATTCCACCAGACCAAATCACATGCTATAGAAACAAAAGAATTTATTATAAAATAGTTGTTTGCCACTAACAGCAAAGTAAAGTAAATGCAATATTGCAAGAATGTCTGAGTAAATTACCTTGCCACCGTGCTGTTTGAACTCGGCCATATCGGCAAAGTATCCCCTCTTCATTTCATCTCCACTATATAAAAATAAATAAATAAACTATCAGTCAACATCACTCACTCTTTCACTTCCCTTCGTTACTGACTACAACACTTCACAAAAACCATAAATTGAACTTACAGTCGAGCGCGCTCCTCCTCAATTGCTTTCTTATTTATAAACTGCAAAGAAAAACGAAGTGTGATCAAAACTATGAATCTAACGTAATTAAAAAAGAAAAGCGAATGGAAGACGAAACCTGGTGAAGATCGAGGAAACGTTTGGGGGTGAGGCGTGCCAAATGCTGCGAGGGAAGAGGACAATGACAATGAACCTTCTCCGCTGCGAAACCCACAACGTAATCACGGAGACTGGGGCGCCGTCGTATCATTCGCTTCAAACTCACCATCTTCGCCGTTTCCCTTTTGATCTGCCTCTCTCCGTCCCCAAGTTTACCACCACCCTTATATGCTGAGCAATTTATTCCACATCTTAAATTCCAAACTCATATCTATCATAAATTTATTAATTTTCACAATAAATGTTTTCAAGTTTCAATTTGTTCCAAATTTCATATTTCATATGAATCAAATTCTTTTTAAAACGATTTTATGACGAAACTAATATTAATAACAGATAAAAATGAAATATTTTACATCAACAAAGTACTTTTCATTTTAACGATTAGGTAATTTTTCAAGAAAAAGGGGATGATATTCTAAGCAGAGGTTCAATATTAAAACCACTCATAAAAGAATTTATATTTTTATCTTACTGAAAGAAATAAGAAATTTGGTAATTTATGTTTTCTTTCTTGATTTTGTTACAGGAGATATTCTTCAACCAAAAAATAATAGAAGTGTTCACGTTTACTTTCTTATAATCCATTAGTTGGACATGCTAAGCACAAGACGGAATTCAATTCACCATCTATGTCTTTAGCTAATTAAAATGTAAAATTTACATATAAGCTACGAACCACCTTTAAAATAGTGTTCCTGAGTTCCCATTTTTTTGACACGATTTCTTAACTGTCACAATTAAATTTATTTTTCGGATCATACACCAATCATTGGACTTGTGACACGTCTTAACTTTCACAACTCAAATTTTTCTCTTGGATCCGACACTCTATGCGACATTTTAGACTAACTCGACACCTATTCTTCACAAAACAGTACTATAATAAAAAATAAAAAGCAATTTATAGCATACATAAAGCATAATTCGCTTTTTAGTCTTGTTTCCACGTAACTATCGTATTTAGAATTATATAGTGAATAATGTTGTTATTGCAGAAATCTGTAATAAATTTGTTTCCTTAGTTTAAACTACATAAATCTTTAATTGAAATTTGTCACATTACATACATAAAGGTTATATCCCCGTTTCCCATATTTTGGGCATTGGGCGTGTTCAAGTAGACGTTATGTCAGATACGTTGTGGCCTGATAATTCACAGTGAGCAACCATGTCCACAAATACAACCACAGTTCTGGGATATGAGTCAGATACATAATATTACCCCCATAAACAAAGAGGCCGTTTCCTTCTCTACAACTCTTCACCACCAATTCATAAAGTAGCAAGGTTCAAAACTCTAAAATAAGTAGACAAAAGCTTTTAAAAACTATACCTAAAAAAATAAGCATTAAAAGGAAGTTCTACAGTAAGATAGAATGAAATCATTCTTTCACAACACCAACTCAATAAATTTCAACTCTGTAGTTATAACTTCTCCTACAATAACCTAAATTAGCAGCACTTGTTTGATAGCAATTCCTACCATAACAAAATTGGAGAAATGTGTGATTGTTAGGTTGCATTATTGAACATGATATCATTGATTCTGTCAAGGCCGATATCTGAAATGGGATCGATGGGTTTTTCATCTTCTAGAGAACACTCGTTACTCGAAGGATCTCTACTGAATTCATCTGAAGAGATGTTCATATCAATTATCAGAAAACTGATAGCACAGCCTCAAGAAATCAAACTTGTGTTGTTTACTGACATGTCCAAATCAAAATTAAGCACAAGAAGAATTTGGCATCGAACTCACCAAAAACTGTGTTTAAAGAAGAAGGGGAAGGTGTTGAAATGAAGTTAAGGCCAATGTAGAATCCCAGCATCAAAACAATGGTCACCATCACATATGTTGGTACAGCTAAAGCCCAATATCTGAAAAGCCAGAAGTTGTTTTGCTAACATTTTGTCACACAAACAGTCTGAAAAGCCCAATACCCGAAAATAATTCTTTTTCCTACATATGCGAACTAAGTTCCCCACTCTATGATCTCGAAAGCAAAAACTGATGCAAAATTCTCATTGTTTACATAAACAGGTGATTTGAAATCCTTTTTCCATA
>Ga0214543_1001140_pt1 | contig 49936 bp, 30 predicted proteins | sample CNSS2metaG_FD_160094 | JGI IMG/M metagenome (GOLD analysis project Ga0214543, IMG submission 160094) | Root nodule microbial communities from cowpea collected in UCLA plant growth center, Los Angeles, California, USA - CNSS2 | ecosystem: Host-associated > Plants > Roots > Nodule | place: USA... | reverse complement strand
AAATCATTGAGATATATATATATATATATATATATATATATATATATATATATATATATATATATATATATATATATATTTGTTTTTTTTTTAATTTAAAGTTTTTTTTTAAATTTAATTTTTTAGTTTATTTTTTGTAATACATTATATGAAAAATTATATATATAATTTTATTTTTTAAATATATATTAAAAATACTTAAGAAATAAATTAAATTAAAAATTCTTAAACTTCATATCAAAAAAATATTAATTTTTTTTAAACTATTTTTAATTTTATTTAAATTTATGTTTTCTAAATTTTAAATGTTTTTTTAGTTTATTATTTTTTATGTTTTCATATTTCTTAATACATATTTGAAAAATAAAATAAAATATTAATATCTATATATATATATATATTTATTTAATATACTGAAAAATAAATATAAAAATAAAAATAAATAATACTAAAATATTATTAAACTTTAGATAAAAAGCCAAAAAAGAAATTTTTATTTATTTAATTTTGACTTCCAGAATTCCGTTAATATATTTTGATTTTTGAAAGTTGACTTTCAATAATATATTTTGACTTTCAAAAATTGACTTCCTGTAATATATTTTGACTTTCGAAAGTCAATTTTCAGTAATATATTTTGACTTTCGGTTATATATTTTGACTTCTGAAAGTCAAGTTCTAGTTACATATTTTGACTTCTGAAAGTATTTTTTACTGAAAGTCAACATGCATAAGTAATTTTGGGAGTCTAATGTGCGTGACTTTATTTAAATGGTTAAATGGTATTTTTGTGATTTAAACTTTTTTTTGAGGTGTAGAAGAAATTTTTGGAGGTGGAGAAAGAAAAATCCCATTCGTAATGTTACTCTAAATTAAAATGCATTAAAAACTAACATTTACCTGAATCGGGCCAGTAATAAAAGGCTTGAACTGGGCTATCCAGTATAGGTTTGAACGGGTCCGGGTCCATGATTAAGCCCGATGCTTGTTATTTGCTAGGGTTTCTGCTTCGCTATAAATTCCTCAAGCGTAAATCTCCATCAGTAATACGCAGCCTAGTCTCTGCTATCTACCAAGGTTTTACTTCTGAGTCTCCTTTCGGTTGTTGATCGTTGATCACCATGAGAGCCAAGGTAATGTCTTTTTAGTTCGATTTGTTGTTTTCGTACTGTATTTTCATTGCATGATTTGTGTGCTGATAAAGCGTGGTTTGTACAGTGGAAGAAGAAGCGTATGAGGAGATTGAAGAGGAAGCGCCGAAAGATGAGGCAGAGATCGAAGTAGTGTGCGTGTTTCCCCAGCAACTATTGCCCTTAGTTTTGTTTCATTTCTGTTATGTGTTTTCTTTCTCAATCTAATGTTATCATACATTTCACTGGTTTCTTTCGCTTCTGTCTTAGCTTAAACGATTTTCTTCTCGCAAATTAACTAGTTTTAATATTCGAAACCCTTGCATCTCTCTTCATTCTTTGTTTGATTCGCATTTTCGGAATTTGGTTCATATTTCGCAAATTAACTAGTTTTAATATTCGGAATTTAATTCTTGGTCCCTCTTTATTTAAGTACGTAACAGGTCAATTTGAACAAATAAACTTTTTAGTCATAAGATTGTATATCTTCAAATATAGGAACGCTTCGAAGGATTTAACTGGTTTGGTTAATATTGAAGGCTTCGACATTGGGTTGCTGATGATAATATAAAATGTTATCTGATTTTATTTAGGGATCTGTAACGCAATTTGCATACATTGGTTACGTTTCACGTTGTTTTGGTTGGTTTGCTTAATGCGAATGATGTGAAGGTCCATCTTGTTTAGATCAGTGAAAGAGAATGAATTTCGATAGAATAAAAATATCATCAATGGCTGGGTAGTAGAGGAAGGTGATGTATGTATGTGCTCCATAGGAAGAAGATTGTGAAGTCGTGTTAGGTGTTATCATGATCTTGTAGTCTCGGAGAAGGGTCTCTGTTTAATTTGTTGGTATCAGTTTCTGTGAATTTTCTGCTCTTGCTCTTAGTTTGATCACTAGGTGCCCACGGTATATTTTTATTTTTAGATGTGAGCCCCCGAAATGTAATTCTTCGGAGTTTATTAGGGTGATGTGTTTAGTTGTCATTTGTTTTGGTTGTATGATACACTTTGTTTCTTTCATCTCGCGGTGATGTACCTTGGCTATCGTTGCTTGTTAAAATGCGTGTTTTGAATTAAATCAAACTTAGGATAAGGATGTGGAGATTTTGCATTGGAGAGATCAAGTTCACCCCGCTCACTTTCAACTAACATCTTAGAGCGGTAACTTAAACTCTGAAACACCTTAGCAAATATGTATCTTTGGAGAAACAATCTGAACCTTAAAAAGCTTTATGAAATTATCATATCATTGTGCCGAGAATGGTGCAATTCAACTTCTTGAGAGGAATGTACGTGTGACTGTAATCTTGTTTCTTTTTTTTTTCTTCAATATCTCATCAATGAAAATATAACAATTAAATATATTGTAATAAATTCATTATGTTATAGTTTTCTAGTTGTGATATTTGAACATTGTGTTCATATGAAATTTATATTTTAATTTCTTCCATCAAAATTTACATGGAACGTGAATGTTGAAATTGTGAATTTTATTCTGTATGGCGATTTATATCAATTTCATTGCAGTCTCGTATTAACGAGTTTAGATATTGATCAATGCTTCAATGTTTTTATCTCTTTTTTACTTGAATATGTCGTAAACCGAACGCTAAAGGGAGAGGCCAAATTTCGTTTCAAGAGCTCAAGTAAATACTACCCTAGAGTGAAATGAAGTCGTGCGAGACAAAATTTAATGCCATTGAACTACCTCTATATTGTAACAATTATTTAACATTGATAATTTGGAATATGGTAATAACTTAAATATGGTAATCTACAGAGGATTTCTTTCGCACATAATTCATATTTCTATTTTACTCTTTATATGGTTAATTATATTGTTAATTGTCTTTTAGAAAAACTTTTTTGAAATTCTTTGAATAAATAAAGATAGATTTAACTTATGTTTATAATCTATATTATAATACAGATATTTAAAACACTTTGTTTCGGTAGTAAAGAAAGAAAATATGGTATTAAAAATAGCTTTTACAAGAAGTCGGTTTACAAGAAGAAAAGAAAGAAAATAAATGATAAATATTCAAAGAAAGGAAACAATTAGGGCACTACGCCCCTACCTCTCCATATGGTAATCATAAATTTTAGTACATGTTACATCCCTCCACCTCAAACGCAATCAAGATCAAGTGATACCAAGGGACAATTACTTTTCCATTATGTAAATCTAAATACTTTTTTATTTGAAGTTATCAAAATACCTAAAAAATGTCATTTAAAAAGACATTTTAATTCTTATAAAAAAAATTGAATTACTCATTTGATTGTCTTTACCCATATAGTTAACAAAATTTTATTCCTTTATGTGGTTATAAGAATATAAGGTGTAATGTGGCACGATGAAATAATAAGTTGTTTGTATATGTGATTTTTTTTATATTTACATTTCGTAATTTTAATTTTATCTTTATAATTTTGTTAATTGACTTCTTAGTAACCACTATATTGATTTTTTTTTTAAATTGTCATGAATTTCCTTTTTTTTTCTTTTTTTTATCACATTTATAATTTTTGCCTTAATATTCGTCTGTTTCTTATTATGCTTTCAATTTTCTTTCTTAAAATGTAAAAAGTGCAGACACAGCTACATGTGTTTCTACTAATATGTTATAGTTTTGATGTGCGAATCAAGCTAACTGGTTGATGCATGCAGAATGATCGTGGCAAATGGATTCAGCAAAGAAATGTAGTGTAATGAATTTTGGAGTAAGTTAAACCCAACTTGAAACCCAATTCACTATAGACATTATTATTCTTTTTTTCATTTGTGCATTAAAACGTAAAAAAAGAAAAATCATTCAGCTTCGTTCTATTTGGATTTTGGATTTTCAAACATAAGGTTCGGTTCTTATCCTCTCTTGTGATTGCACAGTAGAGAAAAAAAACAAGTTTTTTTTTAATTTTTTTATTTATTTGGGCAGCAGTTAAGTAATTAAGAAAAACATGTTTTTTTTTTAGTTAAGATAATCTAAAAAGGCATCAAAACGAATAAAAAAAACTTTTTATGCATCTGAAGATAAAACGTTCCTTTTAATTTTTGACAAATATTCTAAGAACATTTTTTTTTTGCATTTCTCATAAAATAATATCTACGTTACATCGTGGATGCCATTATTAAATTTGTCCAACGTCCGTGCATTCCTCATTTGGTGGTAAAAGCATTTTCCGCCTCTTTTTCTCCCACTCACTTGTGTTTGTCTTCTCTCTTTAAAATTTTCTCACTTTGCGGCTGTTTAACGTGCCCTGCGTTTACCGTTAAGTTTCCCATTTTTACTGCATTAAACATCATTGCTACTTTCAAACTCATCTGCTTTTTTCTTACACTCTTAAGTTACACTCATGTAAAATGTCAAATCATTTGACAAAAAAGAGGGAAAATTTGTGCGAAGAGATTCCTTTTCATTCAATAAAAAATCACGTGAGAAAATAAAAAAACATAGTTTTTACATTTTCCAGTAATTATTAGGATAGTGGAAGAATCACTAATTGATTAGCAGCTGCTATGTTAGAAAATATTCCATGAACTCTGGTCGACAACATTCCATGAACCATGAACCATTCACATTACATAATGGCATGATCTGAAAATTACTATTTGAACAATGTACTCAACACAATGTTCTTAGATCAGCTTATAAGAAATACAGTGCAAATGCAACATAGCAAAAGCATAGCTTTTCAACTTTCGGTTTTCTTGTTAACTAGATTTGTCAAACACATGCAAAAACAAAAATTATGAATTTGAGAGAGAAATGAGAAAAAAACGGCAAATTAACTATTTTAAAGAAATATTATATATTTTTCACACAGCATGAAAGTTTTTCAGTATTGGCCTCATTAATTAACAAAGGAAATATCTGGTGTTGTGATTGAGAAGATGAAAACTACTTGAGTGGACGTGCCAATATTTTCTGAATGCATTGATCACATCTAATTCTTAAAGTCATACGTGAAGTGATTTAACACTAACATTTGTCTGCTAAGAATTAACGAGCAACTCAATGATCGCTTGCTTTTTTCCTCTTTCTTTTTCTCTTGCTACGTTATTCACCCTTTTACTCACCCACTCATTCTATTACTTGCATGATAGGTAAAATCAATTTGCCTCTTTTCTATTTCTGATGCAGGAGGAGGCCACACTCCGATTTCTCACTCTTTAACTATGGTTTAATCGGTGGCACAGAACTAATATTTCATGATTTCATCTTCCTAATGGAAAAAGCTATATATGTTATCGGTATATAAATATTGAAAAATAAAGCAAATAATTGCCCCACTGAAATAACCCTTAGGGGCAAAAGAAAATGATTTTGCAATAAATAATTAAATTACTGTAGGCAACGAGAAGGCAAGAAGAATCTCTGCCTCTTACTTCTGGTGGGGCAATTAGATGTCATGGATGATGAAGCTATTTTGGTGACAGCAGATTTGAGGGACTGTTTGAGAGTGGTGAGGCAAACACCCTCTTCACTATCCTTAGAACAAAGCACCAATTTGCTTTTGATCCGACCACCTACACTGGCTATGTCAGCTTTAACTGCAGTGAGTCTCAACCCCTTCAGGACTTGGATGAGTTCAGGGAACAGTTCTGGTCGATCATCGCAGCAAACAGAAGCTTTGATCACAATATTCTCCTTCAATTTGTTCACTTTAGTGCAGCTTTCATCTTCAACATGATCACAGTCAATTGATACTTCATCAATTTCAGTTGGAACTGTGAAAGCTCTGCTAACATCCATGGCTTTTCTCTTTAGATCTTTCACATGCTCTATCACACTCCCTAGCAAAGCTGCCTTGTCCATCTGCAAGTACCCAGATGTTAAAATTAGCATCTTTGGTCACACATGTTTCCCTCTATATAAGTGATGCCATGAACAAAATCCATGTTGTTCTCTGATTGTTCGTATTTCATAGTACTACTAAGTATGCCACTCATGAAAACTGAAAAAGGTTTACCTTATCGGACTTGGGAATAAGTTTTCTGAGAGTTGCAAGCTGTGCATTGATTCTGTCTCTGCGCCTTTTCTCAGCTTGACTGTGACTCTTGGAAGCACTCATTGCTCTGTCTTCTGCAGCGCCTTCAATGGGAAGTGGCCATGAGTGGAACTCACCAAATTGAAGAGAGGCAGAGTCAGTGACATGAGGAAGTATTTGTGTAGGAACTGCGAAGGAAGAAGAATGATCACTGCATTGAGCCCAGGTGGTGCCCATGTGCCAGCCAGAATCATAGTAGTTCTCCATAGTCACAATGGAAACCATTCTAAAGTTTCTTCCATGATTTCTGAGCCTTTTATCTCCCATCCATAGTTACTGTTTGCTGCACTAATAATGGTCGATCATCTTCTTATCTTGATGGTGACTGCTGTGATAAGCAATACCCTTTCATTGGTCAAAATGATAATCGATTTTGGCTGTACCTGTCAGTCACTTCAACAAGAAAATTTTTCCCTCCGCTAAATCTAACGAACTTGGACTTTAGAAGGAGGGGAAAACGAAGAGTAAAAGAATAAGACAGAGGTGACCTGACCTACTAAGCTAATATTATTCGTATTTGAATGAGAAATGAAATGGTATGCATGAGTAGTATCTGCCAAATACACTTGGGAAACACTGTTACGTAGTCAGTAGTTGATGTAGTGGATGATGATCAGAGACTCATTGTCTCTTATTTTTATTAGACCACAAAGTCTTTTATCTGATCCACTGATAATTATAGCTGTTGGATCTCTCTTGATGTTTAGCTTAGATCCCACCGAATAAGAACTCGTGTTGGTGTTGCTTTACTTATCTTGAACTTTTGTGCCAAACATGACTAATTCAGATAGCAGTGCACATATACTTAAACAATAGAAGAAGAATCATTTGTATTTTCATAACATTTACCTAGATGTTACCTGAAATAAAGTCAGTCATTGTACCAAAGAAGAAGTCACACATCAACCTTCATCAGTTGTTTAAATATATACTTTTTAGTGGTTGATCGTTTGATAAAGTAAAAAAGTAGGCACTGGAGCTTACACGAAAGTGGTGTCTAGGCTTGTGGTGGTGGATCCCATTCATCAAAGATACTGCAAGATCTTCCACACTGAATTATAAATTTGGTGAAATTAAGCTTTCACGCTTTCATTCACCCGTGTCCCTGTACAATTATTCCAACCAAAGTTTTAGTCCCTGTCATGATAGCCAAGATGAAAAGGGTTACCGAAAGAAAATAAGCACACACATAATAGGATCATAGATAAAAAAAAAAGCCCAAGATTTGCTGAATCATGAATTGAACAAACGCATGATGTAACCTGATTAGTACACGATTTGCCCTTTAAGTTGAAGACAGTTGGTGGGTCCATTTTACCAATTTTATGCTATGCAAGTAACTTGACTAGTCCAGCTGTGTATCCATCCTAAGACAAGATTTGGTTAGCTTCATGTATCTTGATTTGAAGTTCAAAGTTGAAAGCATGGGACTCGGTAAAAGAAGGCTAGTTTTATACACTTTGATAAGAAAGGGTTGCTTAGTATGTCTGCTAGCAAACAAAGAAGGCTCAATTACTTGCATGTAGGGTCCAATACACACTCACAATTGCAACTCATAATAAAGAGTGACACGACTTCTGATCAACCACTCACTTTGTTATACAACACAACTTGTGTGTGTGGTTTCTTATGGTTCCGTATTTTCTTCTTTCACTTCTTTTTTCATAATTTTTTTCCTTCTCTATCTGTCTCATCAAAGCCTTTCTGGGTCCCATCATCTCAGAACATATCTGCAGTATATCTTACAATAATCACATTGACACAAACACATACACCCCGTCGGCAAGTTAAGTGTCACGATAAAAATATGGAAAACCAAAAGGATCACAGTGAACACAGACAACACGTCTCTTGAAATTGTAATATGTCAAGAAATGAAGCACATGTGTTTAACCAGTTTATGTTGGAACCCGATCCTTGTCTCTTTTCTCTGGTTTGAGAAGACTCAGATTCAAATTAACGAGAAAAATATATTGTAGGATCCAATCCAATCTTCCCTGCTTCTTGTTGGTGTTGGTACTGATGCTTATCCACTGAGGATGGTGAAAAAATCTTCAAATGAGTGAAGCCTGTAATTAGTACACTGCAAGAATGAAGGAAGAACATTGAATTTGAATCCAATGCAGAACGAAAAAAGATGGCAGAAGCAATCTTTTTTGCAACCTTTATGGTTCTGTGCTTCGCAAGGTACACTTGCTGTATTATTGAGTGAGCTTTGCAGCAGATAAAAGTGTAAATAGTTGTATGATTGAATTGAAATGAACGAAAATAGTTAATCATCAACAACATTTTGATCGTGGTGCAGTGTCTGTGCCGTACCCACCATTTTCACATAATAAACAACCCATTTCGACAAACAGTAGTTGTTCTTCCCTGCACTGCAATGCAAATTTCACCAATTCAATTCAACTTTCTAAGTGTGGCTACACCGACATCTTTATTTTATGCTACAGTGATTATGAAACCTAATTGTGTCTTCAAAATACACACTACGTTTACAGAAGAACTCATAATGCATTCTACTAAGGTTTTGAAGTATTATCAATATCATGCAATGAGATACAATTCACGTACAACTTTGAGTCTCAAATATATAATTAGAAACTCAATTTTAAGTTTGTGCATGAAATAATAAATAGCTTAAATAAATGAGCATCTTGATAGATTAATTAGTAAACTAGAGAATTATGTCACTAAGGAAAACTTAATGACTATGAAAAAAGTATAAATATATTTAGTTTTTAGAAATGTTTGAAAAGTATTTTCTTTATAATTATAAAAAAATAAATTTTGTTTTGAAAGGTCGTTATAGTCATAGTTTTTTGAACAAAAAAAAATCCAAATTCATCATGATGTTGGTAATTATTGTTGATTTGTTTTGGTGCATTTTTTTTTTTTGGGATCAGTCTATAGTATTTTTTTATTTTATGAAAAAGAAAACAATTCTCAAGATTATCCTTTAAATGAAGAGGATGACTGCGAGAAATTAGAAGATATGGTCAATATAAAATGAAATAATAAAAATACAAACACTTTAAACATGTAAGAATATTGTTGTTAAATAATTATTTGCGGATTTTTAAATAAGTAAAATGTAGGAGTAATTAAAATGTAAGTTGCCTAAATTGTGAATAATGAGTTTTAGTGGTACTAGGGTGTGTGTATGAATTTATTGATGAATTTTAATGTAGAAGCCGTACGAGAGTGATGAGATTTTGAATAAACAGTGAATTATAGTGTCTAGATGAGGAAATAATGAATATGATGAGTACCAAATAATAATGAGCATTAAAGTAAGTGAGCAAATTCTGTTACTTCAACTTTTTTTAATTCGTCTTTAATATACAAATAAAAAACATATAACACATTTTATTGATTTTTTTATGCATAACTAATTTTTATTGATCTTAATAAAAATATAAATCACTACTGTCTTAAATTTTAAACATGAGAAACATTAGAAACAATGAAAAAAATCGACAAACAAAAAGTGACAATTAATTGAATTATTATATTATTATTTATTTTATATTCAAGACTAAAAGTATACATTTTAGGGTAAATTTACACAGTTAATCAATTAAAATCTATTTTATATAACTGTTACTAAAGGAAAAAAGTATTTAACATTCATAATTTTATTTTATTTTATAAATTGACTCTTCAATTTTATTTATTCCAGTTCATCTTTGAAGCTCTATCTTATTTGAAACTAGAGATAAATTAACTTTAATTTCATCTCATTTAATTTTTTCAAAATTTATCTATTTTATAAACAGGGTTCTTATATTAAATTGGGTTGAATTCTCAATCGATAATTTACTTTAAATCCAATCAATCGTTAGTTTTACTTTTATAAATCACTTTTCCATCAACAAAACATAATGAAATTTAGAACTAAGTTACGCAATATACAAAGCTTGTTTATTTATTTTGGTCGTCATTTTTTAATTTTTTTTAAATTCACGTTTTTACTATATGTTAATACGTGAAGAAAATAATTGTAACTGAAGAATTAAAAGATTAATGAATAATCTATTTTTAAACTAAATAATTTAACTTGATGTAAGAGACTCTATGAAAAGAAGGGTAATTTTTTAGAATCAATTACGATGTATTGAAAAAGTTTGAGGTGTTTTATTTAAACCATGTAAAATTTATGGTTGTTTTCCTATGGAATTTGTACCGTATGCCCCATCGGGCCATCGACCATGTACAGTCCTCCGATTCATCGAACAAGGTTGGGAGGGCTCGTATATAAAACATGTCCATCGGTCGAATGGCCCCACAGATGAACTATATAGGACCACCGGTCGACCGGTCGTGTGTATGAACTACATGGTCCTCCGTAAGGGACCATCGGTCGATCGGCCCTACGTATGAATGACGAATCGCTGTAAAGGACCATCGGTTCCTCGGTCCCACACGAACAACGCTTTAATTTGTAAAGGACAATCGTTTGATCGGTCCCCAGGTCGATCGCGCATCAACCCATAGAGATCCATCGGTTGATCAGTCTCCTAGGTGGTTCGCGTAGCGCCTTATATGTGACCATCGGTCGATCGGCTGTATGGATTAATTATTTACTTAAAGTTGTTAAAATCAAAAGATAACCAGTCTAGTCAAGCGACCATCGGTCGAACGGCCAAATGAGACCAGTCAACTGGACTAATTAACGTTAAACAAGTCAGTGAGGATCATTGGGCCGTGATTAAGGAACCCTAATCACAGGCCCACACCGGAAACTATAAATAGGGCTCAAAGGTAGGTTGGTGAGGATCTTAATTTTGCATTTATTACTGCAGTTACACTCATATACCGATCGGCCCATCAATTGACTTAAGCATCGGAGTTTTTTAGACAGGTACCCCGATCGTCTGTTCGACCGATCGAGCAAGGAGATAGATTTCTTGGAGAAGAAGTTACATCAGTTGTGAGGAAGGGAGATTTCGAGAGGGAAATAGTAAAATTGAAGAGGTTTGTGGTAGACTCTTGGTCCCTACACCTGAAACAGAATTGAAAGAGAGATAAAATTTAAAGATCAGTTAAAAAATAAGTACAGATTAAGGTCTGTTTATGAAAATTAAGAGAGTTAAATACTATTTTAAAATTAAAGATTTTATCACACATATAATAATTTATATTTAAATGGTAATATAAATAATTTAATTCACTGCTACTGAAAGTATATTTCCTATTTTGTCTCCTTTAAAATTTGAATAAGAATTATCCTTCATATAAAAATGTTAATACTCTATATTTTTTCCTTAGTGTCATCCTTGTATACTGTGTTTTACTTGTGTTCTGGTCAAGAAAAGTGCCAGATAATTCTTAACCAAAAACAAAAAAGAAAGAAATATTTTTAACCATAGCTTAAAACTTGCTTAGGTCAAAAAATCTCCCCCCCTCTGACCATGGGAGCAACCTTCTTATTTATATCATAATCAGTTACAAAATATTGATCCCCAAGATTCACCAAATAATAACTAAAAGAAAACCCCTTATCTAATTCTAAAATATTTCTTAAAAATAACAACATCTCTCAGAAACAAAATTATCTTCTACTCCTAAAATATTTAAGGATATAACAACCTCATTAACTCCTAAAAACGACACCAAACACAGAACTTAATTCGGTTAATATTCTCCCTCGGTCGGTGCCTCCCCGACCCGATACCAAAATCCACTTGTCCTCTCAGTCTGCAACCGAATCACTCCTCTGGTCCAGTACAACTTGCATCATTTTTGTCCCCCAAACTCTCTAATTATGGAAAAACTATACTCATTTTGAACTGTGTACATAAACTTAAAAGATGCCTCTGAAGATTACTATGTATAAAATTAAATTAAGCAAAAAAGTTAAAAGAAGAACTTTTCCATTTACAATAATTTTATTCGACTTAAACAGTACTTTTTCTATTGGATTTTGGACTGTCTTTTTTCTGTAGGAAAAAAATTTTAAATGTGAAAGTTTATTTTATCCCAATTATATAAGAAAAACAAAGTCAAATTAGTTTAGTTTAAATGCAACGTATTTCAGTCCTATGCTACAAATTTTAATATTTTTTCTTTCTTCAAGATGCAAACCTTACACTTTACATTATCCCATTTTTTTTTTTAAATTTGCTTAAACTTTCAAAACCTTTCACAAATTTATCTCAAACTTATTCCAGCTACTAAGTATTTTGAATGTAAATGAAAAAAAAATAATGCATCATTTTACGCAAAGTGAAAGCAATGGAAGAATTAAATTATAGAACTTGACAGATTGAATGATTAATTTTGACAAAAAAAAATGATCATAAAAAAAACTAAAATCATTCATTAATCACAATGGAGAAACTATATGTATAATTAAGTGGAAACAGTAACCTTTTATATAAGTGACACATACAAATAATCATAATAATGTGCTTGTTATGGCTATATGACAATGACACCTTATAGAGGAGGTTTTACTAGGAGATACAACACTAATGAGACCTAAACCCAACCAAACAAGGTATTGATACTATTCTCAACAAAAAATCTTGAGACAATTTTATGGATTTTTATCCTTATATAGTGCTCTACTTTATCATTTTTAGCCAATATAAAACTTAGATTCACAATTGGATTCCTAACACTCACCACCAATGAACCGCCAGGGACTCCACAATAATTCTTTTATCTTTCTATCCAACAATACTATACTATGAGAATTGAAAAGAAAAACAAAATGAATAAAAATCACCAAGAAAAAGATAAAATGAGAGGTATAATGTTGAGCATCATATATTGTTTTCTAATGATGATAAAAACAATTAACTAAGAAGATATGAGGAGCTAAGAAATGAAAAACATGAGATGAAGAAACAGCAGGAGTTGATGAAGTTTGAAGCAGCAGAAGAAATATCTACTTTTATGTTGAATTCTGAAAGAAGAGATATCAGTACTCATTGAAGTGGATTGCACCAACTTTCCACACAATGAAAGTTGTTGCAAACATGATTGAGCTGATCAAAACAAAAGAAAGTACAATGAAAAAGAGATCAGCACCCCCAGGAAACTGAAAAGTGAAGCCTGTTGACAACCCTCGTTTGCTATCATCAAAGAGATTAGTTGGAGCCTCTGGAAGACCAGGTTTTCTCTTCCCTTTGTCACTTTGCTTTGAAGCCTCCAACACCCTGCTGTTCATGTCTGCTTTAGATGCTTTCAATTGGGGGTATCGGTTGCCGGCTCGAGCCGCCTTTAACCGCTCTCTTGCTGTAAGGGAACCTCGTTTCGTTGCTGATGATGATGATCCTTGCTCTTGGTTAATCGAACCATTGGAAGACTCTAATGTTTCAGAAACTGACTCAGCATCAACTTTCAGGGATGATAACTCATCATTGGTTGCTGAATTTTCTGCATTGTCAAATTCCTCACTAATATTGTTGTCTGCTGCAAGCTGATCACTGTCTGCAACTGGAAGACAATGGTTGAATCTTCTTTCTTTGACAAGCTTTCTCGATCTAGATACCACCAACGAGAAGGGTGTAAACTGAGTGGCCTTTGGTAAAGAAGCTCCAACAGAATATCTTGATGCATCATGATACTTGGTTTCCAGCTTCTAATGGAGAATGAAAGACTTTTGTAAGAGATCAGAAAAACGAGATTCCATAATGGCATGATTGAATCATACTAAAGTGACCTATGATAAACAAATAACTGATAATTACATGATGATTCCCCTGGTGCCCCCTTTGTTTCAGAGGGCTTTGTTGCCATATGATTGGTACATCAGCAAATTCCTAGTTGCATAGTATTGCTTTATTTTCTTGTTATTGATCCATCTTTCTCAACAATAGAGTTTTTGATGCGATATATTGTTAAAATCATACCAGAGAATCCCACTCTAACTCTAGTTGAAGTGCTTGAAATAAAATTGTATTACCACTACACATTTGAGTAATGAATGAAGATACACACTGCTCATAATTTCATTAGTTATGAGAAAAAAAAAAGGCACCAAAACCCTACAATACAAAGGGGTTACACAGATAAATTTCTGATTTTTCCTGAACCTCTACTTTTAGATTTGTGGATTTGAACAAAACTCAATCTTATGAGAATTGTTCCCTTATATCCATAACTTTGGCAACTATAATAAAATTTCACCAATTCGAGTCCCCGCACTTGATGCATATGTTGACACCGTTGTCACAAATAACATTCAAAGATGCCCAGAAGGCCAGAAAGGGTGCACAAACACCCCACATATAATTGGAAACGAAAAGCAAGAATCTGAAATGAGAAAAGCAAGAAAACAGGAAAACTAAAAGGAAAAGTGAATGGTGAAGTGTGAGAGCAGGAAGCAGTTACCGTTGAGCTGAAGCTAACTATGGAGTTTAAAGATATGGCCATCTTCTTAGAGTCTTTCAAAGTCCAACCATGGATAGCCACAAAGAGTGGTCTTCCTCTTACCACTGGATTGTTTATTCAGGACTGAAATTGCTGTTGACACACGCTACATAGCGCGTGACTACACGTAATTTTCTTTTCGAATAAAAGAAAATGGCATCTTTTTATATACGATTCATAAAATTTCACTCCACACTCAAATTCTACACAAACGACATAATCTCTTTTGACAAAGTTTTTTTTTTTCACGTTTGCTTAGCTTGGGAATCAATTGATTAAACAAAGAAAAATTAAATAATTTAGGTTTTTCTATTTTTAAATTTATCTAAACCAATTCAATAAACTTGTTTTTACCAAGTAACATTTTTTTTGTTTACTAGGATGTAAATACACATGACACAACACCATAAAAAAAATTAAGAATACAAACATATTGTGCTTAATATACAAATTGAACTCAATTATACTTTTTAAATGAAGTTATTAAATTTGATACAGCTTAATTTAGTATATCTAATTAAAGTTGAGCTAGTACAAATTCATAAATTTCAAACTCGAAGAATCTAATACTCAACTATATAATAAATAATAGATACAAAATATCATTTATCTAATAGTTTTATTATAAAAATGATATTATATAAATATTTTCAATACATGTATACATATTGTTGTCATCATATACTTATCATTACTATTAAAATATTTTTAAAGTATTTATATTGAACAATTTTCCTTTTTTATTTCTTTTGAATTACTCAACTTTCAACTCAATTATAATTAAGTTGAGCTGGATTGCTAGAAAAAAAAAAAAAAACTTAAACCCGATGCAACACATCCTTAAAAAAATTTACCTTTCACAAAAATACTACAAGTGTCGTGGTTTAAAAGTTCAAAAAGTAAATGATACACATATTTTACTTTTTGCTTAAGTTAAATTTTTAAATAAATTTCTCCAGTTTATTTTTCAAGGTTCTTAGATTACGTTGTCTGAAGATTGTTTTATAGATTCGCATAGTTTAGCTATCCTAATGATTAGACGCCTACATTAGGATCACCAACCATGTATAACAGAATATTTAAAAAATTAACGAAATATAATACACATAACGAACTATAATACCACATTTCATCTATCAGTATACTATGCACAACGAAATATACTATTCATGAAAACTTACAATCACATTTTATGCCCTAAAAGCTGTGGGGTGCGAGGGATGGTGCAGTAAATAGTACTTGCTGAATAAAAAAAGAGAAAAAGAGCAGTAAATAGTACTGTAGATATTGTAAAACAAATGAAAAACAGTACAACAAATTCGTACCAATTCAAAACCAAGATCAAACCTGAAATCAAGTGGTAACAAAACACGCATTTTAAAGAAGATAAGATGCAGACAACAAACAGCATGCCAACCAGCTTCAATCAGGTAGCTTCCATCACAAGGAAAAGTGGAACAAATCCATGAAAAACATGAGCTAGAAGTCAAAGTCGGTCTATTTCGTATTATACTTTGGACATCATTTAATACAAGAAAAATGGCTACATACAGAAAATCCTCGGCTAGCTCGTAAGAGCAGCCCAAAAAATGCCTCAACTATAAAAAAAATATTACAAAAATATGACACAAACCCCCGAACAGAAACTCGAAATTATTTTGACTAGAACCTCCTCCAATAGAAGCAAGGAAAGAATACTGCATTAAAATCCCAGAAGAAAATGTTTGAAAACAACCAAGCTGCTACGTTGCTCTCTGTATACACCTGAGTTCAAGGCCCCGCTTTCCTGTCAGTAGCTACTGCCCATGGGTGGCATACCGAAAGGAGGCATTGGAGGCATCCCCAATCCACCCATTGGAGGGGGAGGGACAAAGCCTCCTCCCATTCCAGGCATTGGTGGTGCCGGCAAAGCAAGAGGCAACAACTGAGCATACATATTCTGCAATATGGGTATTCATATCATAGAGTTCAATCAAATAAGAATGTTCAATAAATGATCATCAAGGAGATAGAAAATACCAACTAAAGCAGGAAACAAAATGGAGAAACTAGTTACCTGTTGTGCAATTACTTCCTTCTCTTCTTGCTCTTTAGCCTTCACTTGGTTCTGAGCTTCAATTTTGTCCTTCACCAGTTCATCAACTTTGCCAGTGTACTCACGGATAAACTACAACATTAAAAAGAAGACAGTTAAAGAAAGCACAAGATAACACAATGAAAAAGACATACAGGTCAATGTATATTTAAGTAATAAATAAGCAGCACAAAAGGAATACAAACCTGCAAGAGATATGGGAAGGCAAAGTCAATCATGTTGTTCATCCAGGCCAACTCGAGAGCAATGTCTGCCCGGATCAAATCATAGCAAACGAATAGACACGAGGCAAAACATTCTTTCTTTCCCTGCATACGCATGTAGAGAAAAATATTACACTATATTGACCTCACTCAGAATAAAACTCTTCAGAAAGTGAGCGTTGATAACAAAACTCTTAACATCAAACTGGCAGACTAAGTTGAGTTTAAGCTTAAAAAAAATCAGTAACAGTACTAATTGCCAATAACTTTTAGGAACTGCATATGATGCGGTGAGTACTGCAAGTGTCAATATAGATAACGAAAGCATAATAACTTAGTATCTTAGTCTTTAAATAAAACATGTCGAACGAAATGTTGCTAAAGAAAGGATTATATGCCGTTGAAATTGAATTTGGTACCTGATCAATGAAATAAACAAGCAACTCCTCAGCAAGTTCACGGTCACCAGATTGTGAGGCTGTCTCCATGGCATCTTTGTAAAGGTTATCCTTTTTAGACAATGCAATGGACTGCTTCCATCTACCTGCCTTCTTGTAAATGTAAGCAGCAACACGCCTCATCTCAAGAAGCTCATGCTTTTCAATCTGTATTTCAGATAATAATAGATAATCTATCAGCTTCCTAATATTGAATTGAAAATAGTCAACACCGGATAAATGCAGCTAACCTTCTGTGCAAGGCCTATTTGGTCAAAGTTATCATGCAAATCAATTGACTCGCGCAATCTATCATAGTCTTCCTCCTCGACATATATTTCATTCAGGGCTTCATTAACAGCAGACACATTGTTACTCTGAACTGCAACCATGTATGGCTTGACAAGACGGAGATGACCAGCCTATAATACGACACGGGAAACATTCATTATTGAAATAGAAAAAGGTTATAGAGTAAACGACTGGTGAAAATGTTGCCAGTATTAATGCTACCTTTCGCATGATGTCAACAACACGTGCATGATCAACTCGGAGAGCAAGGACATTCAGAACATCATTGATAAGATCTGGATGTTCTTGTAAATAGAAATGAACGGCCTTGTAATACAACTCAACATTAGCAACTTTGACAGCAACATCTTTGAATTGCATATGATCCCATGCTTCAGGTGAATGGTTCATGATGGTTGTTGCAGCATTATCAAACTCGTCATATTGAATGTACAAATAGGTCAGCTCTTTCCAATGTTGTTGTTCGTCACAAGCTCTTATAAGCTTTGGAATGTTGAGCCGGGTTGCAAATAGTTTGATATGTTCCATAAGCTTCTCAGGACGATATCTAGCATATAGAACTCCCAACTCAGTGAAGATACCCATATGTGCCCGTTCTAATCCTAAACCACTCTCCATGAGGGATATTAGCTCGTTGAAGCAACCTCTATTTTGGTAATATTCACTGACCTCTTCCAAGTCATCCACCTACCAAATCCACAATCAAAATTGAGTTAACAAGCATCGGAAAGCAGCAGACTCAAGTAATGGTCACAAAACCTTCCAATCACCACAAGTCACAGCATATTTATACATTTTAGTATATACTATTTCCCCCATACATTTTGAAAGAACAAATTATTCAACCTTTACAATTTGGAATCAAATGACAGCTAAAAAAAAAAAAAAATCCAGTTAAAAATTTACTTAATGAATGGCCAAACAAAAACAACAATTTTTTACCTGAATAATAATGTTAAGCCCACATATCTGGGCCAAACGGAACTCCTCCGCATCAACACAGGCAAAGCAAACTTCCTTCCATGTTTTTGCACTATTAGCTTTCCTTGCTGCATCAACTGCACCTTGGAACTGTTTCAACTTCACAAGTGTAACTGCTAACTTGGCCCAGTTAGATATAAAGGCAAATATGATTTTGGCAGCTTCATATAGTTCTTCATCATACAATCGGTCACCAACATTTTGAAGATTGGCTACATTTGGCATAAGAATGAACTCCTCAATGTCACTGAGCCTATCAATCTTTGCATATGCATAAATGAGCTCACTGTCCACCTTGGGTTCTTTAGTCTTCTGCCGAACCATCAGCAAGTATCTCACCAAGTCATGGTAAACATTGGCATCTTCAGCAGCACGGATAACATCCAAAAATTGTGTAGTATCGTCTGCTCGTATAAAGGACTCGATGGCATCACTTACTAGTCCTTCCCTTAGTTGAGCCTTGGCCACCTGACTCCAAACAGCATCTTCTTCAACTCGGAAAGCAAACTCCACAGCTCTATCAATGCTATGAATATTATCTAACAAGACATTGACTGCCTGGACATTTAAGTTGAACTTCTTGAAAATTGCAAATGCTTCCTCAAATAATTGAGCCTCAACAGCCATTTCTCCAACTGCAGGACCATCAAAATTATCCAGTCTATTAATATAATCCATAACTCTGGATGGATCAGCCTTTATTGCTGTTAAAATAAGTAGATTCTGCAGATTAAAGTTGCCACTGAATGCAGAATTCTGAAGGACAATCTTCTCAAGAAGCTCAATCAATTCATGAGGTAGATCAGCAGTCATGAAAGCCTTAACAGCAGCAGATACTTGTTCAGGGCTCTTGCTTTCAGGCAGAGCTGTAGATACAACCTGATCAATAAGTTGCCTTCTGTACGCATTATCAGGGTTAAGAACTTTGTCCCAAAGATCAGCATCCATCCTCTCAACAACATATCTGTAATCCAAATAAAAGCATGTAACCATTGAATCCAAGGATAATTGTTTAGAGAAAAAATATATAAATATAACCCACAAACCTTGCTTGTAGTTTAAACAATGAATTTTTGTTTGTCACATTGATAAGTTCATCATCACATTGTCCACGCCTATAAGCTACAACTGCTAAGGTGGGATCACGTTTCTCACAATATTTGCCCACAACTCGAGAATCATAGTATGGGTTGGTAGTGAGAAAATGTTCCGGATTATTGTTGCTATCAATGATGATTTTACCCAGTGCATTGTGAACATGTACATCCTGGCTTCCCTCGCTTACAAGATGTTCCAAAAACTGTGTGAGCAAACGAAGCCGATTCCTGCATGACAAATTGACACCAGAAAAAATTAGAAAGGTGATCTCAAAAAGGAGTAGGATTAGAGAACCGATACTACCTCTTCTCACACTCCTCCACAAGGGGCTCCACTGGCAGTAAGGAACGAACAGAGAGAATCAAGCCTTTGATAAAATCTTCTGGACACTCATCATCTAAAAGCTGCCCAACGACTAAAGGAGCATTCCCTGGGTTCACCTATAAAGCAAAGCAAAGCAAGGCACACATTTATCACTGGAAAAGAGAAAGTAGATAGTATTCAAGAAATAAAAAGGCTACTGAATTATAAATGCAAACTATAATACCTTCTGAACATAACCTTCAATGTAGCGAAGCATGTTGCTTGTGTATAGATAGTGTGTTAGATCTGGAACAAATCCAAATCGGTCACAAACATTAATCAGAGGACGTGCATCTGGAAGCTTTGCCTCCATTAGAAAGTTCTTTGTCTTCTCAGCATCATAGAAACTTGATTCTCTAGTCACACGCTCAACCTCTTTGATTTGCCCAGTCTTTGCTGCTGCCTCAATGTACTTAAAGTGAATGTCAGGATCCTCACTGTCCATATTCAGCGGGAAAGGGTGGAAATTAGCTGATATGAGACAATATCCCCTTTACAGATGGCATCACTTGTCCACCAGACAAAACAGTTCTATAAAAATGAAAGAATTACCTGGAGCTCAAATATGATCCCAGGAAAAAATACAGCCCCTCATATGATCTGAATTGCTCAAAAATTTTTATGCAAGCATCAATGCCCAACTGTTCACAATATTCTTTGGCAACCTAGACAGATATAAATAAGCTTTTTAGTTATCAATCAAATATTAATAATTTCATGTTATAGAAGAAAATGATAGTTTCATACCTGCACAATAATCTGTAGGTTGCCTCTAAGATTGACCAGCAATAGGTCTTTCATGCACTCTAATGCCCATTCTCGTGATAGAGTGCCAAAAAATTCAACAAGTGACTGCAAGAACCGAAAAACCACCAGTATTTTTTAAACTAGCACAATGTTTCAATAGATAAACTATAAAAGCAAGGGAGCACACAAACCTGTGGCTCAATTGCGTGTGTATTTACAATCACACGTTTTATATCTGACAACTCTGTGTAATGCTGCATCAAAAATAATGTAGTCAATAAAAAGACGAGGCTAGTGGGTTAAATAAGAAAAAAAAAGTAAGAATAAAACACATTTGGTGAGTCATTACTTGCAAAGCTCGCACATAAAGACCAGCTTTTTCACAAAGTTGCGCAATACGAGGACGGTCATAATGACTGAACATGCCATTAGCCAAAATTGCATCTGCAACATTAGGGAAAGTAACCAGATTTATCTCCAACACCTTGGTTTGAAGGAACCCATGTTCTGGTAGATTTGGTTTCAGAACATCTAGGAGAAAGGCAGTTGCCTCACGGATCAGATTTCTCTGAACAGGACAAAAAGAAGGTAATACATGAACTGTCAATCAATAATAAATAATTATAGTTAAAACAATGAGGAAAGGACTAGGCGAGTGCTTGTACATAGAAATCAAGATAATGCCACATAAAGAAACATTTCATACATCAATGATCGTGAAGCAGGAATATTATATTACTAATCACCACAATAATGACTTAATCATCTAACAACTAACATTTTCCAGTAAAAAAAATAAAATAATGACTTAATCATAGTAGATAAACAACCTGAAGAAACAAATCAGTTATGGTGTTGTAATCAACTGGGCAACCTCCCTCCATTTGTGACATCATTAATGCAAAATTAACAGCACCCTACAAACCAAAATGGAAAAAAATGGAGTTGTTGAATTAGTTAGTAGAACTACCAAATTCAGTAAATTGAGATGGAAAAAATAAAATAAAGTTGTAGGGATTCTATTCAGAAAATATATAATTTGATAATCAGTTATCTAACAGAGTGGCGGACAATGGGAAATACAAAGAAATAGCTCAACATAAATAGTGAAAATGAACTACATAGGGTACTCTCATACCTGAGGATCTGTCCGGAGAATTGTTTGCAAAAGGAAGAGATAGTCAGGTGTGTAACCAACCTGTAGCCCAAAAGTAATGAAAATTATCAGGCACAAATAGCTCCAGTAAAAGCTGAGATAAGATATCAAATGTTGTTAATATAACGGCCAATTAAAATACTCTAGGCCAGAGATCAAAGAAGTTAACAAAAGAAGCACCAAATAATCTGATGAACAAAAGTCAGTATAATTTGATAAATAAACAAGCCTCTACCTGCTTAGAGTATATTAGAATCTTGTCAAATTCCCTTCTCTCAGCAAAAGCAGCGACAACTTTTGGAGTAGCTCTGGCTTTGATGTATATTTTTAAAGCAAGATCATTGTCCACAGTCTACATTTGAACATATTAATCAAAATTATCAAAAAAATCCCATTTCATATTAAATATACTATTAGGTAATCAAATAGAATGAAACAAAAAGCAAAAAAATAAGAAAAGCAATCAATTCAAAGTATTTCAAAATTTCAAATGCAACCTACCTTTACAAGATCTCCTAGCTCCTCACTGCATTCAAGCTTGTCCTCTGCCAACCAATTCTCCAAAAGGTTTTTCTTGTTCTGGTTTACTACCAGCCTTGACAATTCTAATGACTCAAAGGCATTCAGCTTTCCTCTTGTCAGAAGTGTTCCAAAATACTGCAATAGTGGAGGAGTTTGCCCAGCTTGCACAGGAACACTCTGCCACATAGAACAAATTGTGACACTTCACCCATGATAGTCTAATTGACCATGAAAAAGGATAAACAGTTCAAAATTCTTTAATCCTTTATCTATAAAAACAAGCAAAGATGAATGTTTAGGTTCATTTTGTTGAGGAAAGAGCACAAACAGAATATTTGATGGCTATGGGTGTGTCTATTCTTCTGTTGTAACCAAATTCAATGGGATTTTCCCACTTTTGAAAACAAAAATACATGACAATGCCTGGAATGTTTGATTGGCATTCAGTTTGTTGAACAGAAAGACAAACAAGCACCATAACTTATCACCAAACCTGAAATTTTGCAACTGTATCAGGAGTGCGAAGGATTCCTTGTGGAGACTCAGCTGCAAGCTCAGCTGCTTCTTTATACTTTGTTTGGGCAAACAGTTCATGGAATCGTTCAACCACCTATAATGTCAATAAATAGGCATGTTAATGACTAAAATTCACACAAAAAAAAGACAATAAAAAACAAACTAGTTTAAATGAAGCTAAGACACTCTCTAATCAAACAATACCAAAAAATTATCAAAAAAATAAGCGTGCAGATTTCATTAATAGAGAAAAAAAAGTAAAGGACTAAAGAAGAAACGTTTGTGGCCATACAGAATTCAGGTCACTCACATAAACTCCTTTGGCCCATGCATCTATCTTTTAGATGCATAAAAAATTTCTACATAAAAAGATTGATGGTGTTAAAGAGATACATAAAATATCAGCAACAGAAGGATGATTCTGTTAAAAAGATATGTACTAGCTAGAATAAAATAAGTAAATGCTGAAGAGAAATATCAGTAAAAATTCATTAAAGGAGAACACTAACAAATGTCTCATGGAATCGGATAAGGAATCCAAAGTGCATATTTTTTTCATGGGATTTTGTTATCAATGCTCTCCATGATTTCATTAATTTCCAAAGCAATCACACTATAATTTCCTTTGAAAACTTTTTATTTACTAATTCATTAATCAATACCTTTATGACACTCATTGCCAAGACCCTTAAAACTTTGTGCATTGTACAGTAGAACGACCATACCAGATATTAAACAAGTTGCCATTTACCAATTAAATAAAATCCCATCAAAGATAACACGTGAGATCCAATTTCATAGCACCATCCTAAGTCCTGAAAGCACCCTAATGACAAAATAGCAAGTTCAATATGAAAACTGACATACCAATTTCTCAGCACCAGGAAGATTTCCTCGCTTGGCAAGATTAACCGCTAGCTCCAAATTGTTTAGCTGTGACAATAAAAAATGAAATTGATTGAAATGTCACCTTGTTTCCCCTTTACAATAGGAAAGTGATAACATGATCAGATACATACTTGACCACTGACAAAATTCACAATCGTTTGCTCATTAACAGTAGCCAATAACACCTGGCCTCTCCTGTTAATAGCATAAAAGCCTCCAACTGATGTAGCTTCTGATGTCAAAAATATAGGATCAGGACTGATTCTGTTCCTATATACAGCAGTAGCAGTCTCCAAATCATAGACAAATAGGAGACCAAGTTTCGTAATCACATAAATCAAACTGTATTTGTGGGATATCTGCCAAAAGAGAAAACTATGAATCAAATACCTGCACAGTTTTATAAAATGAACAATTCTAGCAACCTTTGTACCTGCATGGCAACTGGAAAATCATCAGCAAAATCTGGGGGAAAGAAAAGGTCTGCTTGTTTCTTTGTAAACGATGGCTTCCCTGCAAAGGCAATTGGTAAGGTAAATTCTGGAATGATGATAAACCAAATCAAAGATGATAAAATTATACAAATGATTTATAGCTATAATAAAAAATATCTATCCATGTTTAAATACCCTCATTTCAGTATGTTGCTCCCTTTATTTGTGAAAATAATCACAGCAGCAACTTCACTGACTTATCATTAAATAGAAAATCCAAGAGAAGACTGTCACCATCACATTATTCAAGATTTCCAATCATTCATTCAAATATTAGTAATCCCTGAAGCATGGCCAATTTTCCAACAGAAAGCAGTATATTTCATTATTATTAACTGAATCTATTGCCAATAATGAGTAACCTCCTCCATACTGCTAGTGCAAAACATGATCACTTAAAGTTATCCATCCACAACTTGAAGTTTAAGAAATCATTATTCTGAGCTGAAGAATTTTGAATAACAAGACAAAGGCGCCTCTCTAGGGATATCTTTAAGAAAGGTCATTCTTCTCCAAACTTCGGTTCAATAAAGTTTATGACCAGTTTAAATTTAGATTTATGATTTAACAGGAAAAGTAACCTTGGAAATTAGATATGGGACAAGAGCAACTAAATAGTAAAATTAAGTCAGATTTATCTAATAACAATATTCTCCATCAGATTAATTAATACTGAAGAGACAGATGTGCTAAAGAAAATTATACAGACCTGGCTGAGCACCCAGCTCAATAACATGCAACTTGGATATAATTTGACCAGCATTAAGTGTCTTAGTAGCAAAAGAAATCAAAGTAGAAGGATTTTCATTCCCAGGAACCTGTCCAAAAAGCACTTTAATTTTTCTAGCACATTGTATGACAGTAACATGCTATATAAATATTTATTTGTAAATATGAAATTAACGTAGGAAAGTAAACAAAGAATCATAAAGAGACACACTTTAAATTGAGCAAATGATGCAGCATGCGCTTCAAGAGCCTGGCTTCGCTGTTGATCCACAGAAAAGAGCTGCATGTTTCCTTTAACCAATTGTGGCCTCTATAGACAACACAACATACAAAAAAAATAAAAAAGATCAGACTCCAACAAATTCTAGTAAAAAGGAAAATGATTATTTTCAAGGACAATCTATCCCAATGGCATAGGCTATGTAAATTGTTTTAAATTCAACTCCTCCTCAAAGTGGAATCTTTCGAGTTGGAGTGTTGACACTACATAAGTCCATTTTTTTCCTTAAAAAGCTTGAAACTATGAGGAACAAGGTTGTAAAGTTAAACCCAGACCACTTAATCAAGGAGGTTTAATACCATGCCCAGAACAAAGTGTCCAACATAGCTTTAGTTTTTTAATTTTAATATCACACAATGGTTGCAAGATTTTACACAGATAAATCCAAAGGAAACATAAAAACTAAAAAATAAATACATGAATATGAGAAAAAAGAAAAAGTCTAAATAACTAAAACAAGAAACATTATAACCTAGTTACTATCTACTAGGGAAAAGAAGAAACTCTGCCTTTATAGTCTTTTTTAAAATAAATGAAAAAAAAAAAGGGATAATGGTGGTCAATAATAAATAGTGAGTGAATTGTGGTGTGCTGTGCTATTGGAAGAGACATTTGGAGAGTATTAGTAGTATTTACAAAGGTAAAATAGGACATACAAAATGTTTATACCAAAAAAACATATCTCCTTTATATATAGTTATAGATGACAACTAGAGATATACCTCAGGGGAACCTGGAGCAATACCAATCAAGACCAACCATTTTTCTGAAGGATCACATCGATAATTAATGATTTGATTGTTTGCTAAATTTGCTGTTCTCTCAAACATCTTGACAGGTTCTGAGTCACCTACATGTTACATATATCACACAGAAATGTCCTAGTAAAACATTTGAAGATGAGCAAAACTACGCTGAACAGCAATGGATAAACTGAAAAACATAATAGCACAAAACCAAGTTTCAAATGGAATTGCAGTTTATCAATTTCTTACCTTCAATTGACCAATGGTATACAGAGGTTTGTGTCACAAGACCCAACAACTTGGGGGTAATCCATTTCCAAAAGACCACCTGCACGTGCAATGGGAGCATTCCACAAGGATTAACAAAGCTCTCGTTATCAACCATCATTTAATAGTGCTTGTATACTTGAACATAATACTTACCTGCTCAGGCATCTGATAGGATTTCATCTTCGCTTTCATTTCAATGTTAAAAATTTGTAGGTGATCTTGAGTTGTTCCTTGGAGTTGAGCTTCAAGAGAAGGATGCAACTTATAAGCAAATATAACCCAAAAGTAAATACTAACTAAGATGCAATGCAAACAGAAGCTTGTGATGTAATCAAACAAAACCTTCAATTTTATCCCAATAGTTGGAATGCTATGAACAGTGAGCCCTTTTTACGCTGGCTATTTTCCTTTGTTCTAGGGGCCTTTTTTTTTTCTTAATATGCAACCACTTTCATGGTTGTCAAATGATGGTATCGTGAATAATATATATAATCACAATGTTTAATTGGCCATAGGTTAATGGTGAATGGTAAATACATTATCTGAACAATAAATCATGGAAAAAAATACTTAATAGGTCCATAGCATTACAACTAATGATATCAGTCCACCTTCAATAAACCTCATAGGGACAAAGTGATAGCATATTGGTGACTTCCCCTAATAGTCATATTCGCTTAGCATGTGAGAACTGAAACAAAAGTACGACAGTTTTCTTCGATAAAATTATATCACTTAAGAACATGATCTTTTAATTTCAAGTATCATGTATCATATTGGTAAATTGGTAAATAAGAATCAAGCAAAACAAGCAAAGGCATCTGTTTCCCAATAACGTACCCCTAATGATCAGGATGCTTAAGGACACACGCATTTGGTACTCTAGTTAGTAGAACTAATGCTTGAAAAGAAAGTAAGGATCATAAAACCAAAATTAGCTCAGACCGTCTTGTTCAACTAAGTCCTGAACCATGCACGAAGTGCATTCCACTCCTAAACAAGTTCAGACTATGCTATTTTCACACAATGATGATAAATATATAAAGAATAAAAATGCCCAATATATACAATACCATAAAAAATGCAACTCAATACCGAAATGGCTTTAGTTGAATATCCACAACATTACTAGCCACAAACAGAAGTCACAAATTTATGAGAAGAATAAAACGAACTAGTATCCAACCTTTCAACGCAAGGATTCTGGAATTGGGATTCATAAGAGCGGAATCTGCAGTAATAGGCCTCCTCAAGGGCTGATTCGGCATGTTCATATCAACGATAACCACACTATTCTGCGGAGCCGTTTCTCGAACGCATATATACTTATCGGACTCCATCGTCACATGCGTGAACGTGATGAACTGCGGATTTATGCCAATGCTCGGCAACTGCAATCACAAATCACGCGACACAGGTCACATCACTCTCAATTCACAACACAATCTCACTCAACAGTTCAGAACAAATAAACTCAAGAAACATCTAGATCTATGATAACTCAAAAATAAGAAAACAAAGCAGCGCAGTGAACTTCGTTACAACACGATCGAATTCGTTGCGGAACACTCCATACGGAAAATAAAAGTCTAGTAAAGTGTAAGAGTGACTTGCAAAACTTTGATGGTTATAATCGGTTATAAAGATAGCAGGTGTAGTTGTAAGTAAGCTGCCAAGTTGAGTTGCGAATTAAGCTCAAGAAATCCAAAAAAAAAAAAACGAAGAGCTCGGAGAACTCACAGTGAGAGCTTCTCTCATGGCGATCGGAGCGTTAGCGGCCGCCATGACGGCTTGGATGGCAGAGTGAGATCTGCAGCGGCGATTGAATTGGAAGAGGAAGAAGAGTCAACAGAGTGGTACAAATCGGTGCGAGATCTGGAAGCAAGTTGGACCCTCTAAAGCGAAAAGAGGGAGAGATCTACGGGGGAAGAAAAATAAAAGGAGGTTCTGACACTAATAAAGCGGGCTTGGTGAGAATCAGAACGAGAAGAGAATTGAATTCCTTTGAAAAAATTAAAAATAAACGACACAGAAACAGTAGAGAAGTCTCTCGTCTTATGAGCTAATAAAGCAAAAATAAATTTCAAATTAATATTCTACTTATGTTTAGATTTACAGCCTAGCAATCAGCATGCCAGGGATCTGGTTAATTTGATAATGGTTCTTTTTTATAACTGCCTCTGAAACAAACATTAAGATATTAATATCTCAGAAAAAAAGAAAACAAAGCTAATAAATAAAATTATAAAAAATAATATTTACTGAAAAAGTTATATTAATGACATAATATATTAATTTTTTGACCGAAAACTACAGATTATTTTTCCATTGTTCTGTTTAGCACAAAGATTAAAAAACTGACATCATAATAGCTTGGCTTTGATTTTAGGGACAGCGGAACAGTGTAAGGATACAACTAATTCTTCTTGTATTTTTTTTTTTTTGTATTTTTTTTTTTTGCTTCCAGGGATAGTTCCATTCAACACAACATATTTGGTATACGAGTTTAATGTTTGTAATTGATTACTTATTGATGCTTGATTGGTCGGTAAATGATTTGACGTGGTTAAAGTAATATGGTTTTTTTATTTTTTATTAGAGAGCTCATACATAGTAGATATATAAAAAATCATAGGAGTTAAAAAAGAAAAAGAAATTGACAAAAGTCATGGTGAGAGACACATTGCTAACTCATTGGTGATGGATGTTTTACACCAACACTATTTTTCTTTTTTTCAATAAACGACAGAGATTAAAATAAACTAATATAATTAAATCAAGAAGAATAATATAATAAATTTATGTAAGAGAACAACAGCAAAATTCTTATTACTAAAATTTTTAATTCCTAGATTAGTAAAATTATCAGTAATAATATTAGTCTAGATATAAATAAATAAAAGTTTAAATGGACTATTCATCATAAATAATATTAAATGCTTATAGGAGCTAATATCATCTCAAATCATTATTTTTGTTTTAATATATAATATGTTAAATGCTTATATGTCATCTTTCAATAATTATTCTAGATAAATACTCCAATTATATTTCTATCTTGTTTGTTTTTCGTAAGAAGACACTGTTCAATTAAAAATACATTGTGATAAAAATATAAATCCTATAAAATTAATAAAATATTATCAAAAATATTTTTAAATAAGGAATTTATAATAAATCTAATGGTATATATAAATCAACCCTTTCAAAAAGTTTTATCCATAAGTATGTTTTACTTTTTAACCTTAGTTATGATAATTAATTATTAATTATTACTTGTTATAATCAATTATAACCTTTAATTACTAAAAACAATTATTAAGATTTTTTGTAAAGCTATGTTTGTCACAAATATCCCAAATGACCGATTTCAAAGCATTATTAAAACATTGTAATCAAAATGAAAAAAGTCACCAAATAAATTAATAATTTTATAGATAAATTATATATTTAATTGAATACTATGCATCGTGATGTGATATTATATTAATAGATAATAATATTATAATTTTATTAAGTTAATATATAAAATAAAATTATATTTATTAAAAATATTATAATTTTATTAAATTAATTTATAAAATAAAATTATATTTATTAAAAATAAATAAAATATATAAAAAATGAAAGAATAACTATGAATAAATATTAAAAAAGACAAGAAAGATGATTTTATAAAAAACTTATAAAAATAATAATCAATTTTTAAAAATTTAATTAATAATTATATTTTAAAATGTAAAATATGAATTTAATAATATAGATATCTCTTTATTTACAGAATTGAAAAAAAAAGTGTTCTTAAATGTATATATTTCTAAAGTAAATAAAACTGACAATCCAGGAAGCTGAAAGCAGCAATTGTGTATTCCGATTCATTCCGTTAACTCTTACCAATAAAAAGGACAAATACCTTAAAACTACACAATAGAAAATAAAAATTATAATCCAGACACTATTTAAATGTTTTGCACCACAGATGTCCTATTCAAGTAGCCTTAATAAAGATTTAAAAGACTTTCCCACACAAAGTTAAAATATATATATATATATTAACTTTTGAAATAAAGTTAAAAAATATATATATATTAACTTTTGGAGAGATGACCGAGAGATTGATAGCCCCAGTTTTAAAAACCAGTATAATATGAAAGAAAGAACTATTAAGGGTTTGAATCCCTCTCTCCTTTTTCTCTGAATAGATTTGTTTATTTTTTTAATCAATTTTTTTTTCCGGACAGAGCTATATATCCTCATCATCCCGAAGAAAAAAAATTCGATAAAAACTAAAAAAATAGGAAAATAAATTATTTTTTACGACTCACTCTTAGAGATTATTTTGATGGTGTTAATCGGCACAACAAAATTCACAGTTGAGTGTAGCTCTTTCAAGAAACTACTTTTAGTTATTTTTCTATGGCATAATAACTTCAAATCAAATTCCTCGATCAGGAACAGGCTCTTAGCTGAATGAGGCAAAAATATAATACATGTATCTATGGGCAACATCATACGAAGAATAATAGTAAGTAGGTCAATAACATGTAAATAAGAAAGCAGAGCAAAATTTAACGCATATCATTATCAAATGTCTGAACATGAACACAAAACACTAACAACAAAGGTCCAACTCGCAAAACTGTATCAAGATGAAAATTTGCATCTAGCTATTGAGATAAATGTATCATGCGCCATAACATTAACCAAATAAAAAATAGATATCCCTCAAAAGACGCGGTAAGATTTTCCCATGGTACTCTTCAGATACAAGCACCTAACCTGAAATCAACAAAAAATTACATTAGCCGATGATTGTGTGGCACAAAATCAAGATATAAAATATTCCATGGATAGGATATGAGACGGTAAAAATATACTGAAAATTTAGAAATCATACAACTCCATGTCTGGTCCCCCAAAGAAGGGAACAAATCATAAGATGTTAACCACCATCAGCAAAAATTTCATTCACCGATTTTGAACGATTTGCAAAAAAAAATACTCTTAAATCAACCCTAAAACTATGCAAACAATATAAGTATTCTCTCATCTATTCCAAATCATTAAACTTACAAGTAAAGAATCCATCAATTTTATCCCTGGAACTTTAGTGAAATATATTAATATTGGGACTAAATTGTTAGATATCCAATACAATAGGGACAACTTGAATATAATTTCTTTAACTCCATTATAGACTGATTATAGCATACCGTAATACTTGAAGGACCAAATTAGGTTTAATCCGTGGGAATTAAAAGCATTTTGAAGGCCTTATAGTACAAATCGGACAGAGACATGAGATGGACAAAATATACATCACCGTCTAAGCAAATGATAAAACCTATGCAGTAATCATGGATTCGATCCACGCACATAGTATATAGCCGAGCATTTCTAGTTACACCAATAACTCCTAATGAATCAAACATGACAAGCAGATAATGGCTAGAATAACATGATTTAAGGAAAAAGCACAATAAAAAAGAATGTAACAGAGAAAATGATTTTAATAAACTTTGAGTGAGCTACTCACATTTTGCCAGTTCTTTTTCAATAAGGATACCAGGAAGTTAACACTGAGTTGAACATTTTGGAAAATTTGTTTTTCCTCCATACTGACATTGCCCACGGCTACTCCCATGCAGAGCACCTTCTTGAGTTGAAATTTGACCATAGCCTTAGACTCGTTTACCTTTGACTCAAGAGTTTCCTGGTGAGTAACAAGTGTAGGGAATTTTCCTGTATAGTTACACAAGACACTCAGCTACAATGGAAGAAAAAAGAAAGTAAAAAACAAAATATTCTATCTAAAAAAGCAGTCCAAAATATGCAGGGGAAGGGATTGCATAATGTGTGAACAGAAAATAATTCCAGATAACATAATGCAGTTCATATTTACTACCACAAATTACATATCATGCGACCGAGGATTAATAAAAAGACTGCAATAATGCCCAACTGTAAAAATGATAAGACAAAAACGAAAGACCAAATATCTAACAAGTACCCTAAAACAAGAAACAGAATTGGAATACATGCCTGCCTTGTTTAGACCAGGACCCAACAGACGTGGAATCTGCTTGATAACTGCTTCAGAAGCTAAAAAGGCATGGTACTTTTTAGCTAGTTTCTTCACCAACTTCTTATTCTTGTTTAGCTTCTTCAAGGCTTCCACATCCATCCAGTCCAGCCCGATCTTCTCGGCCTGCGGATAAGAGTAAAAACATTAACACAACAAACTTAACAACAACTGAACAACAATTTCCAACAAACTCTGTAAAAGAAACATGAAAGCAACAACAATCAAAGCCACATGGATGTCATTTATTTCTTGGATTGAAATTACAGAATTACAAAAACGTCGTCTTTCAAACTTCCAAGAAACTGAAGCGATTACCAGCAGTCAGTAAATTTAATAAATCAAATAGTAGGAAACTAAACGAAGGAAACATAATAAATCAAGTATGGTTTTACAGTCGAAATTAGCATACAATAATTCAGGTGCTATCATAAAATACTTAAAAAGATACCAATAAACCTCGCCTACATAGCCTATTTAAATATCAACAAAAACAGTTTGACGAATAGAACAGCTATATACCTCTTCGACATGTTGTGCATCACCAAGCATGCAGATTTTCATCTTGGGGCGAGGAATGTGGGGCAACTTGACAGAGCCACTGAAACGCTTGTCCTTTTGTGGATCGTAGTTTTTCAGCCCAATCTGGAGTTCAATAGTCTCCACAAATTTGCGATTCTTCTCCTTGGAATCGGCCATGATTCCAGTGATAGCTTCTCGCAAGGCATCACTCTGAAGCTTACTACACCACAAAAATCCAACGACAAATCAGAAACTCAAAAACAACAGTAAATATTATTCATCAATGAATAGCAGTGAGGGATATTGTCCACACGATAAAAAGCATAAGAAACAGGTAGGAAAACGGTGAACAGAAGCAAATGAAAGAAAAAAGTATAGGCACCTCATCTTTTCCAATCAGCGGATAAGGATCTCAAAACGCTGTGAAGAAAAAAATCAGACAGACAAAATGGTTATCTGGCGGAGCAGAACAAAGAGAGACAAAACCCCAATGGCAAACGTTCAGAATAGAGAAAATACCTGAAGCCGATAACCCTAACTAGGTCATGCGGCTGAAAGAATCAGTATATACTATGGACCGGGGGAAAGAGGTGGGCTGGGCCTGATTTCAAAATAATTCAAATGGGCTTTGCCCAAAAGATCTTCTGTTTATTTTTATTTATCCAAATATATGTTCTTTTATTATTATTATAATCTTTGTGAGCAATTAAAGCTTGTTTACGAACTGTAAACTTTATATTATTTTAATATTAAAATTATATGAATATTTAAATATTTTTCAAATCACATATTTGCTTTTCTTAAAAAGAAAATTTAAAATCATACCAATTATGACTCCATATACCATTAAAAAAATAAATAAAATATAAAAGGCAACACCACATTTATTTTTTTTTCTCGAAATGCAATACAATCATAACAATCCGTAAGTTTTAACATTTCAGGTGATTCAGCTATTATGTATCATTAGTTAAATAAACAAGTGTGTTCAGTATTCATATTTTAATTAAATTAAGAATTTCTAAACAGAGAAAATTAGTATAAGTTTGTTTAAATAAAATAAATTTGATATTATATCATAGATAACCTGAATAACTTTCATGTATGTCATTTCAAAGATGGAGAACATATATACTAGTTTAAAAGCAATTTCTCTCACAGCAGTAGATTTATCTACATAATAAAAGCTTAACATATATCAACTTAATTTTATGGTTACGAACTTAATTTTATCATTAACATATTTATAGTTTCTTATTTTTATTTAAAAAATAATAATGTTGGTGAATTCAGTAATATTTTTAGTATTAGATTTGGATTATTCATGTAGTCACTTGGCATCTTCGAACATATGTACTTTTTAATGGTATGAATATGAAAATTGGAAATGCAACCCTAATGTTATGTTTAAAGAATTTAGTAATCTATGGTTCATATTAATTCTTAAATATTTAATTAACATCGTTACTATAAATAACCAACACAATGAATTCACATAAAGTAAAATTTATAGTGTGCGGTGTTTCATGACTCTACTTCAATTACATGTCAGTTATAAAAATAAAAAAAGAAAATCTTGATTAAGTTTACCATAAATTTTAATCAATCTGGATTGTAAAAAGCCAATTTAAACTATAATAGGAAGATTTAACACTATCAGTTATGTATGGGACTATGTATAAAATATTATGATATCGTTTTTAAATAGTTTGTAATTTTTTTATATATTATTTTAGTTTCTCATTTTTATTTGATGTAAATTCAAACTCACTTTTAAATCTTAAGAATATTTTTGTTTCAAGTGAGTGTTTTTGATACATTATCCTTAAAACTAGGGATAGCAATGCAGGCTAACCTATTTTGTTTAGATTCGGTTCGTATAATTTATGCGGATTGTAATCACTGGTCTGTCCCGCATATCACTTTATTTATGGACCCGTAGGTTGACCTGCATTTTTTTTATTTTATTTTATGATAAAATTTTTAATGTCTAAAAATTGAAAATTTTTAAGAAATTCACGAAATTAAATAAAGACGTTAGAGAGTTAGATGATAAATTGATAATTCAACATTTTCATCCTATGACATACACAATGATTCTTTAAATTTTAGCACATTAAAAAATATCATATTTATCTTTTCCAGTTATACAAAAATTTGAAATGTTAATACAAGAGTACATGCAAAAAATAATTAATATACACAAGTGCAATTTTTTTTATGCAGACTTACGGGCCGGACTACTGCGAGTCTGCAGATTCACTATCCTGACCCGTCCCGCATTTTTTTCACAGACTTGCAGGCCGATCCGACAGATCAAACCTATATTGTCATCCCTGTTTAAAACTTTTGATAGAAATAATCCCAAACTGGACTAGTGTTGATCTTAGAACAACTAATATCAAATTATTAAACTATCACTCTAGCTGAATTGTGGGTTAATTTTAACTAAAACAACTAAGATCAGTTTATTAAATCACCATTTCAACTGGGCTGAAGGTTGACTATGATTAATTTATCGAATCACCACTCAACATAGTTAGAGGTTAATCTTAGAACAATTAAGATCACATTGTTACAGTTTTTTTAAACCTACAAGACTTTTCTGGCGCAGTTGTTCATGATCCGAACCAAAATTGGATCTAGAGTACTGATATGCAGACAAAAACAATTACCTGAGTGGTTTTGTTTCAATTTGTATTCTCCCACGATACCACAATATGTAAACATTAAATCGTGGAATAAACGAAACGTCTATTTAAAAACATTGATGTACACAAGAGTCCAAACACATACGATGTATAGTTGCTTTATTTTCTCTTCGAGAATTCATTGTACAATTCGTTTGTATGTGCTTCTAACCGCCAAATCGACTCAACAAAGAAGAAACACCCAGAGAAAACAAAAAGGGGTAAAACCGAAAAGCAAGGCCAATTCCTAGATCTCAATCTACAAGTATAGAAAGCTAAGAGAAATGTCTCAAGAAAATTTACAACTTACAAGAACATCGAGACAAGGCTAAAAAAAGATGAAATGCTTTGAAGCAAAAAGAGAGTAAAATTTATAACAGTTATGTAAAGAGTGAAAGGAGAAAGTGTTGTTGTTGTTGGTGGTCAAGATTGAGAGATGATACGTGTATAAAGGAACTCGTTCCACGTGTCAGGTAAGCCAGGTAGACACCAATGGATACAATCTGCATAGGTGGCAGGATCAGCTTGTTGCTCTGGCGTCAACATCTTGCCTTGGCGAATGGTGTAAACAGAGGTGTGTGCATCTTTTCTGAACTCTGACAAGGTTGTGATGTTAAGGAACTTCACTGGCACAACCTTCATTGCCTGTGTAACATTGTTGGCTACAACAAAAAGCCTTCTATCCGTACCAATTTGTAATGCGTCGGATATGTTCACAATTGGGGTGGTCTCCTTCGCACATTTTATTCCATCTGGGTTGTTCCAAGCCTCACTCCTACAAAGTCATACATTGCAAAATTATAAAATGCTCAATTTGGTAATCCATAGGTTGTTTGGTGTGTGTTAACATTGTGGTTTGAGAGCACTACTTAATATGAAGAGGGGACATGCTGGAGAAGAAAACTTTGGTGCGATTTGGATCAATGTTGTCTTCCACCCATTTGGACCACGTGTTCAGGACTCTGCCATATGCAATTGGGCGAGGGACTTCATCGTACTCCGTGGATCCTTCATCAAACGATCCTCGTCTTTTGCAATACACCCAACAAACATAAACACTTATAAGTCTAATGCATTTTTTTTTCTTCAAAAATAAGATACTATGCATGATCGAATATAGGATTGGACTATAGTGAATTAATATGTGTGGTGCTTACAAGACTTTCATGGTGGCGGTATTCATCCACCATATGTAAGTGTTAAAGATAAGATAATCCACATTTTTCCAGTTCACAGCATGCTTTTCAATGGATTCCGGCATGATTATACGGTTCAATATGCTGTGCATTTTTGGATCATCTGAGTTTGACTCCACAAGGAATGGTGCCCAGTAGAACTCAACCGTAGCATTGAAATCCTGCACAAACCAAATCTATATCATATGAACAATTATGTATGAAATTCCTTAACTACCGGCGTGATTGGCGCAGTATTCCAAAGTTAAAAAGACTAAAAAGCCAAGATAATGATTAGAAGTGGTCAAATCAAATAATTAATCAGTGTGCTGCACAACATGATGCTGATGGCAATTTAGTCAATAATTTACGCAGTAAGAATCATAGTTAATCCAGAGGAGCACTTTAGTAGCCTGTTATTATGCCCTTGATTAATCATTATGTCAAATTATGCCGACAAAAACTGACCAGTCATATCTCTCCTACCTTTTTCCTTATCTTTATCATATTCAAAACCAGAGTAGACAAATTTTTCAGCAGAGAATCAGGAAAAAGAAATAAAGAGAAGAATAAACACAAACCTCAATTGCGAAGATAGAAAGAGAACCATTCTTGTTCAAGCTCTTTTTGCCTTGAGGAACAGCAGATTGGACCAAACAAATCATTGATTCCCATTGGTTCCTATTCAACGAGTCTCCAACAAACATAAGCCTCTTCCCTCTGAGCTTTTCAAGCAAAAGTCTCGGTTTGAACCTTGACAAATTTATACAAATTTAATCAATTGATAGCAAAATTACCAGAAAAGAAAAGAGAAATAAGAAAAGAGAAATAAGAAAAGAGAAAGTTGAGGAACCAAAGTGTACTTGGGCAAAGAGCAATCTCTGGGCTGCCATCTCCAATTCTGATAGAGAGAATCGCGTCTTCCATTCCTCATGCAAGTGACTTGTGAAGTGAGGAATTCGCATTGGTCTTCTTTGTACAAAGGGTGTGTCACGTTGTCAAGAACCCATTCCCCAGTAAACAAGTCACAGTCTTCTGGAGGCAATACGACATCTTCTTTTTCTTCGTCATACTCTTCCACCATCTTCTCTTCTGCCACAGCAGCTTTCAAATCAATCGGTTCTCGATTTTCCTCGGAATCCTCGACCTGGTTTTTCTCAAGTTGAGTTCTTGAATTCTTGGAAACCGTTTCTTCTCGTTCCGGTTTCGGTTCTTGGACAGGCTTGGGCCTCAAGAACGTGAACTCAGCCATTGACTTAACGTCCTCGTTGTAAATGAAGACCCCAAAGAGGAATATGGTGAACACCACCACGAAAATGGAGATGCTAACGCTGCTGTTTCTTTTGCCTTTCATTGTTGTTGCGGTTTCTGAGTTTGGAGGATTGTTCTTGCGCCGAGGGGGCTGCATGGTAGAGAGAAAGAGTGAACAAGACAAGGCTTTAGCTTGAGGAAGTGCAGGGAAGAGGGGGAAAGGGTGGGAAATATAGAGAAAGAAATGAACAACATTGAGATAGAGAATTTTTTGGAATAACTCACTATATTTTTTAGTATTAGGTTGTGTTTGTTTAATTGGGGTGGGTGAAAGGGTGTTTTCTTTGCAGAAACTGGGATGGAAGAAGGTGCTGTATTGGTGAAGTGAAGGATGGTTGTCTTTCTCAAGTTCTTCGTTTTCTGAATTTTTTAATCGCTATAATCCATTTGCAACCACTTTGAACCTCTCTCCCTCCTTTTCAGATAATAACTGATAGAGAGGAGTGATCTCAAAGCCTTCAGGGTTGGTCCTAGTCCGAATCAGTTGAATGAAAAGGGTGGTGTGGTGTGGTGTGGTTTGGTTCAGGCTCTTTGGTAGACACAATGTTATTTTCAGATTGCAAGCTTCTATTTTTTTATCATTGATTGGTCAGAGACCCATCTTTCTTTTTCTTGGTAGAGGGTAACGCTGGTTGGATTATGTGTTGACCCCACCAGAGAGTCTAGAAACTATTAAGTCAATGGTTATATAATTAAATATGAAGTTAAATATATTTATAGTTATTATAATATTAGGATCCCCAACAATGAGATTAATTTTTCAAGTAATAGGAATAGGAGAAAGAGTAAATTGTATGTATGCGTTAGGTATAGTATTACTTAGAAAAAAAATTGTATGAACATAAAATTTAATTAAGTTATAGAGCTTAAACCAATTAAACATTTGGGTCGATTAGCTGAAACTCTTCCCTCATGTCATGGTGATCATGGATATTTCATCTTTCTGGTTGGTGTGCAACTACATAAGCCTCTTCTCTTCCGTTATGAGTTGAAGATAAAACTTCTTTGAAGACTACTTTACTATCTCTGTCTAGTCATTCAACTAGTTGTTTTCGACACAACATGAACCTAACATAAATCACAATCGTCGAAGCTAATTAATAGCTAATACCTTTTTAAAAACCAAATCTTCAAATTAGTACTATCTTTATATTGCAGAAAAGTAAAAGCTAAGGAATCCTTTGTGATATTTTAAGATTAATTTGGTCTGATGGTGGGCACATGCCTTTTTTTCCAAGTTAAGACAATAGGGAAGAAAAGCTACAAAAGTGGTAAGCTTCAAGAAAACACAAACATGTATGTAAGTGTGAATTCATTTTAGTTCAAAAGCAAACTGCTGAAAACATCGAGGCCATGTTCTCCTCAGTTCTCCCAAAATCTCCCTCCTTAACCTTCATCATCACTCTTTCAAACTCTTTTATCCAACTTCACAGTGTAAAAGCCAAAACAAGGTGGGATCCAAAAAGTAAAAGGATTAACAACCCCTAATAAATTTATTGAAAATATGATACAGCGACGGAAAAGGAGCCCTTAGAATTATATTAATGATGTCCAAAAGTGAAGGGTTGTGCATCAGATACTGCCATAGGATGAGTAACAACTCGTGTCCTATTTCCTCTGGTTGTTGTTTTCAAACGAAGATGCTTTGCTTTCAGTTTGAAGTAGGTCAAGAAAAGAACAGGAAGAAACAAAGTATGTCCTACTTCTCCTATTTCAAATGTTTATGTTCAACTCACGTCTGCAGCAGTTTGATGTAGTTCAACAACTCATTCACTGATGAGTCAATCATTGCTGTGAGATATTCAATAGCATCCAAAATAACCTTGTATGTACCAAATACGACTCACCAATATGTAGTTTTTTCTTTACTCCCAGAGAACCAAATTCTTGTTGCACAAATACTTAAGACAGTGTTATGTTACTTGCAGACCCAAGTTTCATTCGATACCTTCTCACTTCTCTTATCTGAGAAAAAACATGTTATGCAGAATACACGAGAACGTGTCTTCAGTTATATTGATTTAAAATTGAGAAGCATTATTTGAAATAACATTATTGTTTTAGTCGGTTAAGTTGTCAGAGCATGCAGAATACCAGATTTGGCCTTTTAAATTCCTATACATGTGTAATGAGTTTATTTAATAGTACTTCAGAGTCTTCATCAAACACCGACACCGACACATATAAAAATAGTGTGTGAGTATGTTTCAAAAACTGATGCCTAACTTGTTCGTCTATTAACATCATCCAAAACAGGTTGGTGCAACTGATATCAGTAAAAACAGATAACAAAATTGATTAGATCAGAAAAAAAAAAAAAATCAGTAAGAACTGATAGTACTAAAATCTGAACCTACAAGTAAACCAGCTATAGCTAAAAGAACAAGAAACTAGTTAGAACTACTAGGACTAAAACTAGTGAAAGCAGCAAACTAGTTAGTAAGAACAAAAAACAGAAATTAACTACAAACTGAAAAACAGTGTAAAAGAAAAATGAAAAACAGATTGTTAACTAAAAACAGCAAAGAGATTAGAATGTGACTATCAAGCCTGAAACAACACATTAAAAACAGAACCTGAACAAAGCTAAGCTAAAAACAGCAAATAAAGTCCTAAGTAAACCTACCTAAGCAAAATCAAAATGTAAAATAACAAGTAAAACTAATACCAGCTAATTAAAACAAGAAGGAAAACAGAAATTCATATGAAATCAGAAAAAATAAACTATTATCAGCACAAAATCATTTCATCAGTAAATGTGAACCAGATCTGCAATTAAAACCTACTTCTACAACCTATAAAATGAAAAGTATCTACCTAAGCACATCAAAAACAGTACAAGAAAGATCATGGAAAAGTTAGATTCTACAATCAGCAAGTAACTAAAATTTTCACTATTCAAAACCATAACAGATTACTAAAACCAGAAAAATCAGAACTAACTTGAATCAGTAAAGAGTTCCTAATTAAACTAGTAAAGAGAATGGAAATTTAAGCAAATCAACGTAGCTCTATTTAATTGTACTAGGTACCGGCAAAATAGAAAACTGAGTCAGAACTGAAAACCAAAATCAGAAATTTGAACTGGTTAGTAACATGTTAGTAGAAAACTAATCAGTAAAAGAAAGTATGGTTAGTTAGCGTCATCAAAACTTAGCTAACCAGTGAAAACAGAATTAAAGAAATCAGAAATTTAAAAACTGTAGGTTGTAAGAAGTTAGTACATCAGTAAATTAACAGCATCAAAAGAAAAAAATGAGTGAAACTATTGAAATCAGACTCAAAATGTAAAGGCATCCTACAATTCAGAAAAACTTACTCTAATTAACAACTAAGCTAGCTGCTAAGAATGAAGAACAATTAAAAACAGAAAAGACCCTATCTAAACAAGTTTCAAATGACTAAAGAAAACCAAAAACCAACTCAGAAGTTAAATTTTCTAAAAGACTCTAAAAATCACTTTTGAGAACCTAATTAGTATGCTAATACTAGGCCAAAAACTAAGAACTGTATTAAACCAATGAATGAAAATTAAAATAACTATCTAAACAAGTTTTAAATGGTAAGAGGAAGCTAAAAATGAAGTCAATTACTAAAAACAACAAAAAAATCAAAATTTGACTCTAAAACCCGAAAATAGACTACTAAAGACAACAAAACAAGAACAGATCATTAAGCTAATCTCAAAACAGTAAATTCAATCTTATCTATACTACTTCCTACAACTTTCAAACAGTAAACTAAGACTAAACTCAATGAAAGAATAAAATATAGCATGTGAACTACTTCTATCTAAAACTATGCATACTTAAAACAGCAAATTGATGGCTAAAACAGGACTAAAAACAGTATCTAATCTAAAAACAGCAAAGAAAATTAGCTAAGTTTAAAACAACAGAAGACAATTCCAATCAAAGCTAGAATCTAAAAATATCAAAGACGTGTAAAAGTGCATATGAGTACTGGAGTTAAACTAAGAAGCAGCAAAAACCAACTAGAATGAAGAATAGAGAATCGGTGCTTGTGGTTAAACCTGTAAAACAGAAACCAAGTCAGAAAAGAAAATCAAAGTCAGAAACTGAAACTGGTCAGTGAACTTGTGAGTCAACATCAAATTAGCAATTCTAAAGTAAAACAGTACTATCCACAAATAAAAAATAAAACTGCAAAGAAGAGTTAAGTAATACAATTACTCAACAAACTAGAACCAAGAGTTAAATTAGAACAAAGGATCAGTAAAATCACCTATTAAAACTGCAACAAGTATAAAATGTTAGTCAAGATCATCTAAGGAAACTTGAAACAGCAAAACAACTTTAAAAGGAAAAATGACTACTCAACATAAAAAATGAATATGTTAGTAAATCAGGTCAGCCTATAAAACTTGTAACCTGATGCAAAAACTTGTTAGTCTATTAACATCACCAAAAACAGGTTAGTGCAACTGATATCAGTAAAAACAGATTACAAAATTTATTAGATCAGAAAAAATAAAATAAAATCAGTAAGAACAGTTAGTACTAAAATCTGAACCTACAAGTAAACCAGCTATAGCTAAAGAACAAGAAACTAGATAGAAATATTGTCACCAAAAATATCCCGTTTTATATATTTCTATCCAACTTATTTTCTCATCCCAAAAGTAATGTGGTGTTGAGTTTAAAAATTCTCATTTAATTTTTTATTATTTAATGCCATGTCATGTTTTAACACTTTTTATTGAGATAAACTAAAAATATTAACAACATTTGAGGTATGAGTTGTTTATATAAAAGACTTAATACTACTTCTAACATAAAATCTTAAAGCTTAATATTTGTGGAATTTATTTTTCTTATGTATTAGTCAACTTTACAAGGTTACTTTAAACAAGAGTAGAACTTCAATGACGTTGTATTGTATGTAACAAAAAACAAGTAAAATATGACAACCCACGAAACCATTTTTTTTAGCAAAAGTAGAGATAATTAAGGAAAAGCGATATTTATTATATTACAAGATTCTACTGTCTAGAAAATACCTCTCGGAAAAGAAACTAAGAGACAGCTGGATTTGGAAACAATTTTGCGACAAGTGTTCATCAGGGAATTTCCAAATCATGATACTTCGTAACTGAAAAATAATTTTGAGGTAAAGCAACACTTTGTATTCATGAAAGAATCTATTCTTGATTGGCTCTGTTAACGAAATTGTGTTTGAAAGGTCTCATCCTCATTTGCATGGAGAGTATATATTAAACGATTTTTCAGAATTAAAGATGGAAAAGCTAAACGAGAACCATGTCCATGAAGCTGTCCAGTCCAGATATCATGAAATTAAGCAATTAGGGCAAAACTACATCAAGATTTTCTGCATCAGAAGCTCTTACAATATTTCTGAATCATCATCACATGCACCCAGGGACTCTGGAGTAAACATCTTGCCTTGATGTTTTCAATAGATACTACCTCATCTACCTACCAATGTTATTTATTAATTAAGCAAATAAGACCTTGGAACTGAACTAGAAATCTAAAAAGTAGGTTACTAGATTTGATGGTGCAACAAAGCACACTAATTATAATTTCACTGGCTAAGAAAAATGCCCACCAAAGCCCTCTGAAACAAAGGGGAACCAGAGCAATCACCTTGAGATTATTCTTGAGAGGAAAAAGACCGGACTTAAATGCAATGAATTGTGAGAAGTGTTAGCAATTCACTTTCCCATAAACTTCAGCCAATAGAAGAGAGTGCATTGCTAATAGTTCTAATGAATTATTAACTATTACCGTTTTCACCATTCATTATTCTAGTGTGATTCAATTATGTTATTTTTGACTGTCATTTTTTTATCATTTACACAACTCTTTCATTCTCCATTAGAAGTTGGAAAAAAAATACCAGGTTGCATCAAGATACTGTTGGAGTTTCTTTACCAAAGGCCACTCAGTTTACGTTGTCATAATGTCTAGATTGAGAAAGCTTGTCAAGGAAAAAGGGTTTGGTCATTTTGTTCACTTGCTGATAGTAATCAGCTTGCAAAGGATTTGAACAAAGCTGAAAATTCAGTAGGCAAAGATCAGATAGCATATATGAAACCTCGATGGAAATTTCCAATTGCAAGCTAAAAGTTAATCCTGAGTCAGGATCTCAGACATTAGATGCTTCAATGGTTCAACTAACCAAAAGCAAGGATAAGCAGCATCTCCTAAGTCACAATTTGCAACCATCCCGAACTGATGAGGGAAGCTAAAGGCATCTCGAGTCCTCATACCATACGTGAAATTAAGAGCATCTAAACTACACGTTGATATCAGAGTGTTGGAGGCTTTAAAAGGTGACAGAGGAAAAGATGTGTTCTTCAAGAAGTCCCTACTAATTTGTTTGATGATAGTAAAGAGGATTGTCAACGGGCTTCCTTTCCAATTTCGTGGAGATTCTGATCTGTTCTCCATTGTCCTTTCCATTTGTTTTTATCAGCACGGTGTTGTTTGCAACAAAGTTACATCGTGTGCAAAATTGGTGCACACTTAAACTGGTTTTTTATTTATGTAAGTTCTCATTGCAATACAATATGCAGTCCACCTTTACAGGTAGATATCAAAATGTCTAGACATATTTTTGTGTTTGTTTAGCAACACCCGAGTCTTCTACCTGTTCAAATCTCTCAAAAAAACACATTTTAAGTACCGCGTGAATTAGAGGTTACTGATCCAAGAAGTGTAGAATTGCAAGGGGGTGGTTGTGCTCTGTGCAACGATAAACAGGAAATACATCACAGGACGCAAAACAATTTTTTTAGGAACAAAGTATACATAATAAAGGGAAAGTAAGTTACTTTATTCGAATTTGTATTAATTAAATGAAGATTGTACCCATATATTCTCACCCCGCATTACAATGTTGTCGTGCCAAAAAAAACGCTCCCAACTAAAAACTTCAGGGATACAATAGGATTTGGAAATAAATTTGCAACAAGACATCAGAAGGATATTTCCAAATCACAATACTTCTTTTCTCGAGACTCATAACAAGTTGGAAAATCAACACTCAAAAGAATGTACTGCATTCATGAAAGAAACTATTCTTGATTGATCTTTACGTATGCCATCAGATGCACAAATGCCACTGCTGACATCCACCCCTTCAGGCTTGAGAGTAGATAGAGCCTCTGAAACATTCTCAGGATTGATCCCACCGGCCAAGAGCCACCCGTACTTGCTTCTAATTTTTGGTAGTTTTAACCGGGCCCAATCGAATGCTTTTCCACTGCAAAAATGTCTTAATAGTTCAATGATATTGACGTGCACGGTGAAAGGAAGATTATCCAACAAGTTGGTGGACGTTAAGCTATACAAGATGTATGCCTTTACCTGCCACCTTGTGCACTATCAACAAGGACCCAATCAACTAGAGAACACTCTTCCTCAGAAATAGTGTTCGAAAGACTCCCATCGTCCTTTGCATGGAGAACATATATTACACGATTTTCCAGAATTAAAGATGGGAAAGCTGACCGAGAACCGTGTCCATGAAGCTACATTGTCCAAATGTTATATGATTAAGCATTCAATTGTCTTACACCGCACACTAACCTTAGGGAAACAAAGTACCTGCACAAATTCAAGGTTTGCCGCATCAGAAGCTCTTAGAATTGTTTCTGAATCATCATCCACAAATACACCCACAGGCTCTGCCCCGTGATCTCTTGCAGCCTTCGATATCTCCTTTGCAATCGAAAGTGGAACAGAACGTTTTGAGTTAGGCCAGATGATCATTCCAATTAAATTTGCACCAGCTTCAGCTGCCATTATAGCATCTTTAGCTGATGTAATGCCACACATCTTAACCAAAGGTTGACTCTTTCCATGCTCCTTTGATGAGCATGAATCATTTCTAACGTCGGTGAGTTTGCATGAAACTTGATGCTTAAGAAGAGAACTTACACTTGAAAATTCCACCTTCTGTCCCTTTAAACCTACAGAAATCATTTTAAAACAGATGAATGTTGACTCATTTATGAATTATGACCTAGTCACCGAACATGATCAATGCAAGCAAAGACATGAAATTAAGTCCACGTGACATGAAGATAAATGCTATACAAATCTTGCGACAAGTAGGAAAAGGACAAAGAATTGGACTGCCAGAAATTGGTCTTTTCTGAAAATTTGCAGTTCTGAGTCGGAAGTAACTCCCAGTGATCGAACCTGTAGAAAAAGAGCACCAAATCTTGCAAGGTCAGCAGATTTTATTTTTATTTTTAAAATGAAGGGTTTGACATATGTACACGAAAACTTCTTTGTCACTGACGATAACTTGAAAATGCTAAATAGATACACGCTTCAAGACAAATCTGAAAAACATATAAATAGTATAAAACAGCCTGATCAAAATTGGCAAGAAACCTAGCATTTTATAGAACAAAGTCTCTCTATGAAAGACCTGTTCATGACTGCAGTAACGACGACGACTGAGTCTTTTCCTACGTGATAAGGTTGGTATAAGAATCAAACAACTTCATAATATTCTATTGTGGATCACGCTAATGAGTAAACTATTTAAGATTTCACTATAGTTTTCCCTAGCCTTCCTCAACTTATTTCAACAGCTTCTGCAGGACTTCTAAAACAGATCTATAGGGAATATACCCTTTTTTTATTACAGTAATATATATATAAAAAAAATACGAATATGAGCTCTGTGAAATTTAAGGATAACCTTGTCTCTATCTATTAACAGAAGTTATCTCTAATAAATCCAAAAATAAGAAAACTGGGGACTTGAAAAGTGCAATTCCTAAAAATTCAAGTTAACTGTGAAAGAGGGCAGGAAGAGTCAATATGAGCAATAGTTTTTTTTTTTTTTTTTTGAGAAACCAGTCAAAAAGGTCTACAGCAACACTTGTACATGAATGAAGTGCTATAGTGAGTCTCAACAAATTCACAAGCATCACAAACTAATGTTTGATTATCACAAAAATAAATTCAGATAGGAACTTAATCAAACATCTGCAAGGCAAGTGTATCAGGTAACAGCCGGAGTGGCAATGATACACAATGCTCGTGGGAGATTGTATGATGGGTGACACCAGACCTTTAGCTCCGCCATTGGGGTTTGTTAGTGATTCAGCCATTTACGAGTGAGAGAATTCTGATAACCCATTAGCAGATCCGAGAAGATGGGTATGCGCGATTCAGGTTGAGAACAGCAAAGTGATATACTCCATGAAAGGGGATGAAAAGAAGTGTCCAAAAATTATACACTTTTTGGCATTACAAAAGAGAATCATAGTTTGCCAAGCCTGGTAACGAAAACATGAAATGGGTAAGACGAGAAACCTGAAAGCATGCTGACACTTCGGAAGTGACTAATCCGTGGCTCTGGAAAACCTAAGATGGGGATTTGGAGAAGCCAATGCTGCAGGTACTTAAACTCAGGAGGAGGAGCTGCGTTTTTTATTTATTTTGTTTGGTTTGTATGAAAAAAATAATAATATTTTTTTTCCTTAAATTTTAATAAAAATTAGAATTAATTATTTTTTAACTTTGTAGATCAATTTAATCTCCAAATTTAAAAAAAAAAATACATAAATTTAGTTATTTTAATCAAATTTTCAATTTTGTTAAATTTATTTAACATTTTAGACGTTTCTCAATTAATATTAAAACAAAAATGTGTTAACCAATGTTCATATGTTATAATGGAATACGTTTGAAAAACGTTTAGAATATGCGTAAGTTTAATACTTTCAATTAAATTTTGTTAAATTTATTTGACATTTTAACGCATTTCTCGATTAACATTAAAGTGAAAATATGTCAAACGATGTTAACAATTCATATGTCATCGTCATCATGAAACACGTCTCAAATGTCAAAATCTTGTTAAAGGAATTAAATTCAAACACATATAAAGTTGGAAGACTAGATTGGTCCAAGGTTTTAAATAGGAACTAATTTAAATTTTCACCTAAAACTAAAATGACTAAAAACATATTTAACCCTATAACAAAATATGGCTTGATTACTTGGACAATCCCACTTCAGTGGTGTGTGTCAATTTGTTATTTGCTTCTTCTTTTTAAGGTTTAAAGTATGTCTCAACTCTTTAACTTTTGAAAAAGTATCTAAATCAAGTTTCTTTCAAAAATATAAATAAATTATTAACACAACGTTAATGACATGCCACATGTCATGTTAATATATAGTTTTTTTTGTAACAATTTTTGTTATCACATGTCAGGTCTTGATGTGACAAGTATTATTGTTATTGTTACGTGTTTTACTATCAAGAGTGTCATGTCTTGATTTTAATTTAATCTATATATATATATGTATTTTTTATTCAATTTAATTCTACCTAAGTTTATTTTGTAATTTGATTCAATTGTCTTAATTTTTGTTGAAATATTCAAAATAGAGCTATATTGTCTCTCTTCTAATTTATATCAAATTTATTATTTGCATAATTGTTACACCAATATTTTTTATTAAAATAATTTTTAATATATTACATTATTTTATATTATTATCTCATGTTAATCATTATTTTTTTTATATAGAACAATATTGTCTTTTTAATTTGAAATCAAATTTATTATCTTTATAAATATTATACTCTTATTTTTATTGAAAATAATTTTTTAATATATTATATTATTTTATATTATTATTCAAACTTTTTTAATATTAAATTTTAATATAAATATAAGTAATTAATTTTGTAAAAATATTTACACTTAATTCGTTTTAATCTTATAACAAAAACATGGATTAAAAAAACATATTTTAATTGTTAAAAATATTGGGAAAAAATTCAATAAAAGAGAAATATGTAGAAACTAACTTGAACCAAAGAGACGAATATAAAACCTAAATTGAAACAAAAATAATGACATTTAGAGTGACAATGATACATGACATTGTCCTGCAGTCACATGGCACTGTTAGTACCACATATTATACCAAAGATCTAACACTTGGCAACATTTTTCTTTGCAAGAAAAAAAAAAGAAAAAATTAATTAAAAATATTTTTAAAAAATTAAAAAATTATATATTGACACGTGACATGTTGTTAACTATTATTTTTTTGCTTAAATGATCTAATTGAGACATTTTTTTAAAAATTGACACATAATTGAATATTCTTTTAAATCAAATACCAAGTTAACATATTCCCACAAAAATAGGGACCATCCCATACTTAAAACTTGAAGTTCCATATATTATCTCTTTCTTGTAAGATATCTTGAAAAAAAAATTACCTTTTTTTTCATATAATATTTTTTATTTCAATGAGTAAAATTTATTTCATATTTTTTAATTTTAATAACTAAAATTTATTTTATCTATAACTAGACACATTTCTCTGGTGTCCTCTTTTATTTTTTCTTATTTTACCTTTTTAATTACTACTTTTAAAATTTAAATAATTATTCATAATAAAAAAAATTATCATTTTGTTAACTATTTTTTTAATTCAATTAATTAATTATCATAAAAATTTATTTACACTTTTATCATTTTAGTAACTATTTTTTAAAATTTAAATAATAATTTATAATAACAAATTATTTACACGATATTACTTGTAATATTTTATCTATAATCTATAATCTATAACTATATATAAAGGGGATTCTCTCTTTTGTGTCCACATTTCATAATTCCAATTTTACCCTTTACAATTTAATTATTTATTAAATTTTTAAAAATTAACGGTTAATTTTACAAGTTTTTATAAAACTATTTATTTATCTCCTTTTTCTT
>Ga0214543_1001139_pt1 | contig 49942 bp, 21 predicted proteins | sample CNSS2metaG_FD_160094 | JGI IMG/M metagenome (GOLD analysis project Ga0214543, IMG submission 160094) | Root nodule microbial communities from cowpea collected in UCLA plant growth center, Los Angeles, California, USA - CNSS2 | ecosystem: Host-associated > Plants > Roots > Nodule | place: USA... | reverse complement strand
ATATAAAGAGGATAGCCTCTTTTGTGTCTATATTTCGTTATTTCAATTTTACCCTTAATTATTATTTTATAAATAGTTTATTTTTAACCGTTAGCCTACAAACCTCTTATGTCTTCAACAGTTGTTTCAAAAACTTCTCTTATGTACATATTTTATTTTTCTAAATTTACATTTAACAACTATTTTAAAAATTCAGTATATATTCTTATTGAACGAAAGTGAACCGAACCGAATCGAATTGAACTGAATCGAACAGGACCAGACCGAACCGAACACTACTGAACCAAACCGAACCGGACCGGACCGGATCAAATCGAATCGCATTGAACCGAACCAAACTGAACTGAACATAACCGCACTGAACCGAACTGAACCGAACCGAATTAAACCAAACTGAACTGAACTTAACCGAATTGAACGAAACTGAACTGAAATACTCTTTAGTTTTGCTAAAGTTTAAAACACCTTAAAAAAAGGAGGAGGAAATTTAATGAAAAATTTTACGCTTTTATAATTAATTAATATAGAGCAAAGTCGCTTTTATAATGTGCGTAAAAAGTGTCACACTCAAAAGTTTTTTGAACACCAACACCACATTCGCGAGGTCGCTCTTAAACGATTGAAACATAATGTTTTTCCTCAAATTAGATATAGCAAGTGTATAAACAATAACATAAACAAATTAATGAGCAGTTAACCGATAGAAGTTCAGTTTTTTAAAAATAAACGATAAAACAATACTGTTTAATTTTTATCATTTTTTAAATTTATTATTTAATTTTTATTATAAATAATTTAGTTTTTTTTACTTTAATATTTAATTTTTTTATAACTTAATTTTTTTTATTTCACGTATTTTCACGGTTTAAATTGACGTTGATTTAAAAGTATGAACAAAAAATTCAAACACATGCATCAAATTTTTTTCTATTAAATTTATAATTTTTGTAAATTAAAATATGATTTGTCTCGTATATATTTAAGTTTGTCAAGAAAATAATTTATATACATCGGAAAAAAAATCTAAATGTTACATTATTTTAAGGGAACATTGTGTATACATAGAAAAATATAATTAGTTTTGACCGACTTTTGTGTCCACTTTTGTGTTTCATTCAATATATAAGAAAGATTCTCTCTTTTATGTCTACTTTTCGTTTTTTTATTTTATCCTTAATTATTATTTTAAAAAATAATTATTTTATAATTAGTTTATCTTAACCGTTTATTTTAAATTCATTTTATTTTGACCGTTATTTGAAAAAACTTATTTTTAACAATTATTCTATTTAATAACTATTTTAAAATTTATTATATATATTTTGAAAGTAAATATTATTCTTATAAAAATTAATAGATATGAATAGGTGTTGTCGCGTCGCGCCTGTGTTTTCGCTAGTATCTATAAATCAAATTATCTCTATTAACAACTTCAATTTTGATAAAAAATTCTTTATCCGAAATTCAATAAAAAAAAACTAAACTGCATTAGTTTTAAGAAATTAGAACTAGACCAAGACTAAAAAGAAAATTAACAGCTTAAATATTTTTAGACAAAAGGAGAGAGTATAAAACAAAAAGTAATTAAACCTTATTTTTTATTACCAATATATTTTAAAGAAGAACAGTAAGGTCTGGCGAAAATAAATAATTAATAATCCCACTGCCCATGACAAACTAGGAACCGTGGGATTCGATAAAAACATTAAGAATTTCCGATCAAGTAACCTTGCGACAACATCGTTAACGGTGTTACTCGTACTTAGGTGGAATAACATATCAAATAGTCCACTTATCGAACCTCTCAGTCTTGTATTGTATATTCCCAAGTGCTGCTGAAGCTACTTCGTTTACCGTACTAAAAGTTGCATTATCCTACACGAAACTACGCTGTGGTTTCCATGCACGGTTAATCCAAGTGAAAATTCGAAGGAGCCATATTTTGGTCTTTTTAGGTGAAAGGGTAGCAAAATGTTAACACTTCCTTCTTACCCACTACTTATTAATAGGTACCGACCAACCTTATCATGCTTAGATTTATATATCAATCCCATGTTACACCTGTGTTGTGGTTCCGTGCCTGCACTATAACAGTGTAACTCTTTCTCATTTACCCCTGCTTTAAGAATAATTTCTATATCAGGTATTTCTTTTTCCTTTTTCGAATTTATCATTAGATACTACGCTATAGAGTTATGCATATGAGTTTTGTTGAACAGCTGAAAATGCCTTTAAAGTGTTTAATTGCCAATTAACAGATGAGTTGAGAAAATGGCATTCAAGTATTTGCTGGTTTTGACGTGTGTGTGTGCTTGGTTTGGATCCTTGGCTGTTTCTGATAAGGAGTTATTAAGGGTTGGTCTCAAAAAGAGGAGTTTGGACATTAACAGTTTTAGTTCTGCAAGGATCAGAGAGTCTGTTCATCATATAAAACCAGATACAGTGTATTTGAAGAATTATCTTGATGCACAGTATTTTGGAGAAATTGGTATTGGGTCACCTCCTCAAACCTTCAGAGTTGTGTTTGACACTGGAAGCTCGAATCTCTGGGTTCCTTCTTCCAAATGCATTTTGTCTGTAAGTTCGATACACTATGATCTGATGCAATTGAACACTCCTTCAGATTTTCTTTTTCATTGACTGAGTTCATTTTTAAAACAAGATATATGTGACTACCTGCAGATTGCTTGCTATTTCCATTCCAAGTATAGGTCCAAGCTCTCTAACACCTATACGAAAATAGGTGAGTCCGAATTAGCATGACATTGAATACGAAGTTAATTCATTTGGTTTTACAAGTTCAAAGGTTGTGTTATTAGTTGAAATTCATGTTAATCCTACTAATTCAAGAACACATGGGAAATGAAACTTACATTGAGTGAGAGCTACGTGAACTTCACCATGTACTTAATAATGCTTATACTGAAGTTTTTGTTTGGGAAATGTCCAGGAACATCTTGCAGGATCCCTTATGGCCATGGACACATTCCTGGCTTCTTCAGCCAAGATAATTTAAGAGTAGGGGAACTCATCGTCAAAGATCAGGTCTTTATGACTCTAATCAGTATTTTCATTCAAATGGGTTTTTGTGGTGTTGGTTTTTCTGATGGTTGGTTATTTTCCATCCAGCAATTTGCTGAGATTACAAAGGAAGGACCTCTAGCGTTTTTAGCACATCATTTTGATGGGATACTTGGACTTGGATTCCTGAACAAGTCAGTGGGACAAGTCACACCAGTGTGGTAATTAATCCGTTTTTTTATCATATATTTGATCTTTGCTTAGTGCTGTGATTGTCTTTGGTGACAAAAGGATGGAAGAAATACAGTGATTAGTTCTGAAAATGCAGGTACAACCTGATAGAACAAGGGCATGTGACTCAAAAGATTTTCTCCCTCTGGCTAAACCCAGACCCAATGTCAAAGATAGGGGGTGAGATTGTCTTTGGTGGTATTGACTGGAGGCACTTTAAGGGTGATCATACTTATGTTCCACTTACTCATGAAGATTATTGGCAGGTCTGTTATATTTATAGCTTTAACTATGTCTGTGTAGCTTTCAGCATCAACCATCTCAATATTGACATTTTGTGTTTTCATCTCCAGATTGAGGTGGGAGATATTCTACTCGAAAACAATCCAACAGGTTCTCTCCCTTTTATTTCTATTCCATTTGATGTTAATCTACATGCCTTGTTTTTTCATTGTTGCTTGTAGTTATTAATGATATTTATAAGGTAAAAAATACAGTTATATTATATCTGACATTTATGAGACCTTGAACGAGACAATCTAATTATGTGGTCTACTAGATATAAACATAGGATAGTCTAAAATATGTCAGACGGTCTAAGAACCTTCTAAACGAGATTTTACGGAGTCAATTCTTACAATATTGATTGCTCAAGATTCTATATCAGATACAAGTTGGTGCAATAGGGTGTTAATTTTTCATTGAATTTCTCCTATAGGTTCATTCTCACAGCACCAATGTGTTTTTAACCGCCAACTTATACCACTGATTCTAATTCATTTCTTCAGATTATTTCTTAGAGTTGAATCACAAAATTAAATTTTAATTTACAGGGCTATGTGCTGGTGGTTGTGCTGCTATTATTGACTCAGGAACCTCTTTGATTGCCGGTCCAACTGTATGATCTCAAACATTTTCTTTGTGGTTTTTTTGGTTGTCTTTTTTTTAGGTGTCTCTTTTGTAACAAGTTTTTGTTTGCAGAAAATTGTGACTCAAATCAACCATGCCATTGGAGCAGAAGGATATGTGAGTTATGAATGTAAAAGCATCATCCATAACTATGGCGATTCCATATGGGAATATATAATTTCTGGGGTCTGTTATTTATAACTATCTCCTTATACTCAGTGATTATCCAAAGTTCCAGTGGAATTAACTATTCTTTATATACTTTACATGTTTTCAGTTAAAGCCTGAGATTATATGCGTTGACATTGGACTCTGCTCACATAATAGAACATACATAAAGAAGTAAGTACAATACTTCTCATTTTCCTCTGTTTCTTTTGAGACACATTCCTTTATTTCAATTCTCTTAACCAAAGTCTACCTTTAACCTGCAGTGATGTTATTGAATCAGCGGCACATAATGAAAGCTGGGGCGAGTCAAGAACCAAGGAGAGCCCCTTGTGTACTTTCTGTGATATGGTAGTTTTTTGGATTCAAGTTCAGCTTAAGCAAAAGAATACAAAGGATAAAATATTAAAATATGTAGATGAGGTAATAGTTGCACAATGGTTAAATTAAATCTCAGAGTTATCGATTTTACTTTGAATTAAGTATTCAATAACTCTAACTTTTCCATTTTAGCACTTACAAGCTCTTTCTTTTTTCTGTAAAAGCTGTGTGAGAAGCTTCCCAATCCCGTGGGACAAACATTTATAGACTGCAACAGTATTGACACCATGCCACAAATTACATTCACTATTGGAAACAAATCATTTCCTCTCTCTCCGAAACAGGTCTGAGTTTTATGGTCAATTTTTCTAAGCCCCACATAACTTTTCTGCTGTTTTAACATCTTCTGTCCCTTTTTCCTCGAAGTAAAAAATGTCTGAAACTAAGGTTGCTTGACTTACATATTTGGTCATTAATACTAAATAGACATTAATGTTCCTTTTTTGTTCACAGTATATGCTAAGAATCGAAGAAGGTTGTTCCACTGTCTGCTATGGTGGTTTTGTTCCTCTAGATGTGCCACCACCACAAGGTCCCCTCTGGTAATGAATAAAATATTGTAATGAATTACTGCAGCATATTAGTGTTAGTAGTGGTAATAGTATATGACAGTTGAAGTATGGTTGCAGGGTTCTTGGAGATCTTTTCTTGGGAGCATATCACACAGTGTTTGACTACGGCAATCTTCGTATTGGCTTTGCTGAAGTTGCTTAGCCATAATTTGTGTTGGTACTGTGTCAAATTATTTGTAGGAAAAAACAAAAAGAAAAAAATAAAGGTTTATAGAATTTTACAGCATTGAAAAACTGCAGAACCTCGGAATTTATGTGCTGCAGGGGTCTCTTGTAAATGTTGATTAGTAATTTGGTATACTTCATCAATAAAATTTTGTTAAATATTTATTTTTCTTGGATTGTAACAGTGACGCAAAATAAAAACAAATGCCTTAGCCGTGATATATTTAAACTTTATATTATATATATATATATATATATATAATATTTTTTTAATTTAAATTCATTTTGAAACATATTGGGAGTGTTGAAGGGGAGAAAAAGCACATTTAATCTCGTATTCATCTATTTTTGTTTACTTGAGTGGACTATAGGGCAAAATCATAGAAGAAGAAAGAGGAAAAAGTTGGGATCGTAAAAGAGGAAAATGTTGAAATCAAAGAAGAAGAAAGAGGAAAAAATAGGATTGTTAAAGAAGATGGAAAAATTGAGATCGTGTAAAAAAAAGAGCAAGAAGAGATAAAAAATCACACATTACCATTCGATTACCTCTCAATCAGATTTCGGGTATGTAATTGCATCAATTATTTTATTTTTATTTTTTTTACTTTCTCCGATAGTTTTACACAATAGCTTCTGGAATTCTGTTACCGTTTACCATATGACAGTCGAATGTTATTAGTTGTTTTCTTATGATTGTGGATGGTAACAAATGATTTTCTTTTGGTTGCATTTAATATATCTATGTGGAGGAAAACCATGTGTTTGATAACGAACCTCAACATAAGTTTATGATTAAAATTCAACAGATTAAACCTTCTTCTGGTGAGACTCGCCTGATTGGACTATCTCGCATCAAAAACGCATTTTTATCAATGCTTTTAGTAAAACTTAGTTAATCCCAATTGCCAAAGTTAAAACATCAACTAACCCCAATTGATGTAAGATCCTATCATAGGTTTCTCCTCTTGGAACTATAAGTATCAGTAAAGTCCGAAATGAGTTTCAATTCGTGGTAAGTCCGGTTTGAGTTTGGTTAAATTGAGAAAATTTCAAATTTTTTAGAAGTGAATTGAACTGAGTTCTTCACTTGATTCACGGATTAAACAAGTTCGAGTCGGATTGAAGGTGGGTTGATTCACTTAATTCATCAACATTTTTTTATAATTTTTTATTTATTTTTTATAATTATTTAGTACTTCTAATTATATTAGTTCACAATTTCATACTTTTAAATGCTAGAATGTTATGTTGTTCAATAATATTTGAATGACATAAATGTTTTAATGGAAAAAGTTACTTTGACACCACCATTCCCAAATAACTATCATTTGACACCAACTTTTACTAATAAAATATTAATTTATATGAGTGACAAATGGGATTATTGGTGTCAAACTACTACCGTCCATATTTAATTAATTTGTTTGTCATGTTTTATAGGTTGATACTTTATGCTTTAACTGTTATTATTGTCTTTATAATAATATTTCGAGAATTAAGTGAACACTTTAATTTTATTATTATAAAAAATAAATTAAGTCAATTCACTCTCATTATAATGTAATAAATATATTAAATAAATTAAAAAAAATAGTGTAAGTGAATCAACCCACTAACCCACCAATTCATGGTAGGTTAGGACAAGTTGCAAAATTTCAGACTCACCAAAAAAATGAACTGGGTTTGATGACTTTTTTTTTAACTCAATATGTGGTGAGCTAATCGGTGTAAGCCGGATTAACTCATTCTGACACCCTTAGACGTGAAAGGTTGTAGATTTAATTTTGTTAATGATCGGAAGTTATAAAATTAATTCGGTGAATTTGAAAGGAAAAGTGAAAAAAATTATAGATTTACTTAATCACTAATAAATTACTAACAACTAAATACCGAGTAAGAATTAAAAGTATAAAAAAAATTATGAACCGGTTGCTGTTATGACTTTTCTGATGTATTTTAATTTTTCTGGATAGAAGAAAGGGGCAAAATTAATTCCTAATGCTTTCTTTTTGTTAATTTATAATTTGCATGCTTCGTTTTTAGATTCAGTTTTAAGGTTTTTAATTTGATACTGCTCCTTTAATCGTCGCAATCATTTGTTACACAAGATACTTGTTCATTCTTCGGGTTTAAATTCCATTGTGACTATTACAATTGAGAACTACTTTTGTCATGAGCCATGATATCAACAAACTCATGTCTTTAAGATGAACATCCTATTACAACCAATTATCAATCTATTTGCTGGGATGCTTATTGTCAAGATTGAGTTTTTCAAACAAGATTGCAGTGAAAGATGTAATAATTGTGATGTGTGGATTTAAACTTTGACTTTTTGTTGGACTTAACTTTTTTATTTGTTGAGCTTATAGACTTCAATGGTGAATTATTTGTTGTGAAGGAATGTCTGTGATCAAGTTTCTCCACATAATATTCTATAGTTTGAGATATATATCCAATTTGATATTTTTGCATCCAACATATTAGAAAATATCCTACTTTTGTTATGTCATAAAGAAAAAGTACTTTTAATTAATATAAAACATGAAGGATAAGATTTGATGTGTTTATATTTAACTATTAAAGCATGTTGTAAGCTTAAATATATATTTAGTTTTTATTTATTTTTTGTTTAATTAAGTTTCATTTTTGTGAAATTTTAGTCAACTTAGTTCTTTTTATGTATTTAAATTGTTATCGTTTTCGAACGGTACATCTCACGTGTCAGCTGCTCATTTTTTTGTTTTTTATTTAATTATTTTAATTTCAAAAAAAAAAAATTCAGGTATCAATTCACATTTGTATCACATGTCAGTTTGTGGTTGTATTATTTATTTTTGTTCAATTTAGTCCTAATATTCGTTATATTTGTTCAATTCAGTCCCTTAATTTTTGTTTAATTTAATCTCAATTTTTGTTATAGTGAAATAATTTTTTCCCTTTCAAGTTGAGACCAAATTTAATTTTTTATAGATATTATATATATATATATATATATATTTAAAATTTACATTATTATTAGTTATTTTTTAAAACAATTATAAATTATTATATTTAATTATAAATTGAATATAATTTTTATATTCAATTATTAAATATAATATAATTATTTAAAATATTATTAAAATATGATTATTAAATATTTTAAAAATATATATTATCATTTGTAAAATTGACATTTAAATATAAAATATTTAAATATTTTTATTTCATTATAAATATTAAATTAAAATCTAAAATATTTTATATTTAGATGTTAATTTTATAAATATTAGTTTATTTTTCTAAAATATTTGTAATATTTTTAAATATTAATTTTAGAAGTATCAGTATTTTAGAATATAAATATTAAAAAAACATTTAACCAAAATTGGAATGAAATGAACAAAAATTACAAATATAGGGACTAAATTGAACAAAAATAATAAATATAGAGACTAAATTAACCAAAAAAATAGCATAGCCACAAACTGACACATGACATTGACACGTGACACAATTATGACTTGATACGTGAATAATTTTTTTAAAAATTAAAAAAAAAAAACAGTAGTTAACACGTGACATACACAGTTCAAAAACATGAACCATTTAAGCACCGTTAGAAAAAAAACCAAATTGACAAAATTTGACAAAAATGAAGATCTAATTGAATACAAATTGAAAATGATGACCAAATTAAATAAAAACAACGAAATTATAGACAAAATGTATATTTAAGTCTTAATTTTATATATTTCTAATGCAAATTTGGCTATTTAATTTCAAAATGCATGTGATTCTAAAAAAAGTATATAACTATACGCGTAAAAAATAATTAAATTAGGAATCTCAAAATGTTTTTTTTTTCTGTCATGCAATACAGGAGTAAATTCGCAAAAATGTTAAAATATAAATACATTTGACTCATTGTTTATTAAAATTTTAAAGATGAATTAGAATTAAAATATTAAAATACTTTTATAAAAATAAATACACATGGAAGAAATATTGTAACTTTACTGAATAAAAAACATGTTAGAATTCTAATCCTGATGCATTACGGTGGAAGCGTAGAGAAAGTTGGCTCAGAGTTGAAGGAAACCTCTGGATTCTTCTCCCAGGGTTGAATAAATAAAATACGTTTCTTGTTCTCAAAGGCCTTGCGATTTTGTTTTCTATATCAATTATAGTGCTTAAATTCAATTTTCTGCGTGTGTCTGTGTGGGGAATTGGAATTTCGAGTTTGCGAAAATGGAAGTGAGAATCGGGCAAAGGGTTTCTCGTGGAATGCTCCCTCTCCTCGCTCTCCACACCTTCAGCGAGTATTACCGGTCGGAGCACAAGCCGCCGGTGACCGCCGCCCTCATCGCCGCCAACACTCTCATCTATCTCCGCCCCTCCCTCTTCGATTCCCTCATTCCTCCCATCCAGCAAGTCTGGTTCAACCCTCACCTCATTCTCAAGGTAACTTTCTCGATTCATCTTCTTACAACGATCAACGTTTCATTCGACGCTTCTACATTCTAATTCTAATTCTGTTAACAGCACAAGGACTTGAAACGCTTCCTTCTCTCGCCGTTTTACCACATCGGCGAACCGCACCTTGTCTACAACATGCTATCGCTTCTCTGGAAAGGGTTTCAGCTGGAGACGTCAATGGGAAGCGTCAATTTCGCTTCCATGGTTGCTTCCCTTCTTCTCCTCTCCCAGGGCGTTACCCTAATCTTATCTAAATCACTGCTTCTCTTATTCGACTACGACAAACCCTACTACAACGAATACGCCGTTGGCTTCTCCGGCGTCCTCTTCGCCATGAAAGTCGTTCTCAATTCCCAATCCAGCGATTATTCCTACGTCCACGGAGTCATCGTTCCCTCTCGTTATGCCGCGTGGGCCGAATTGATTCTCGTTCAGCTCCTCGTGCCGGGTGTCTCGTTTATCGGGCATCTCGGTGGCATTCTCGCAGGGCTTCTTTATGTGAAGTTGAGGAACACTTATTCGGGCTCTAATCCCATAACATTGCTCGTCAGAGGGGTAACTGATTTTTTGAAGTGGCCTTTCAAGTTCTTGCCACGCCGGGGAAGGATCACCGGAAGGGGCACTGTGGGAACTAACAGGGGGTGGAGATGCCAGACATGTACGTATGATAACGATTCTGGGTTGCGGAGTGTGTGTGAGATGTGTGGGACGAGTAGGGGTGTCGATGGGCTCTCATCTTTTCAGCGGAGTTCCCGTCCTGATGGGCTTCCTTTGGATGAGTTGCGCCGCCGGAGACTCGACAGATTTTTGAGGTAGGCGATCGTAGTTCACTATAGATTCTGGTAAATAATACATTTGGATACCCAGATTTCACATGTGTTACACTTTTTGTTTCAATATATGTTTGTTATAGAATTATGATGATAGGTTATGTGAGCTTAGCAATTACATTGAGTAATGAATGTGTTCATGCTAGATTGATTTGGCAGATTCTTTTAACAAAAATTGAATGATTTTATAGTAGCTTTTGTTGGTATTTTTTTTTTTTTCTATCAAAATTAGTATTTCATTGCAGGATAGTTTGAACTTATTTACTTAAATCCACTGTGTTTACTTAAACAAATGTTATCAATAGCAGATGACGGCCTATGACGGTGTGAGCCAAATATCTGCCACATAAATATGGCGGATGGCGTGGCGGCCTATGGCGGAAAGTCATGGCCGACAAATTTTACATATTATGTGATTAAAAACAACAAAGATGATTAAAAATAGCATAGTGACAAACTAATATTGTAACATTTATATAATTCTTATGATTGTCATGCTATAAAGTATTGAACATAATTCATAAAAACTCTAATATTTCGTTTACTAATGTGAGGATGCATTGCTTTGGTTTTGGGTGCTTGACATTATCCTATAAGTTGAAAGTAATCGGGAACAGTGTTTTTTTATAAGCAAACATAAGAACAACAAACAAATAATCGGTTCTAAATTTTGAAAGAAAAAAAAACAGAGAATGATAAAAACAGAGCAGCAACTGGATGAACAAGAACACGAGAAAGAGGAAGAAATAAAGGGCATATCAATGCACTCGTTATTCAAAGATCAAAATTTAATATGTAGTAAACAAACAAATGGAAGGAACAAAAAGAAGAAACTCACATTCAAGGTTTACGTCGGAGCTGATGTCGCCGACGTAATCAATGTAAGTTATTGCCATAGACCACAGAAAGGGGAGTCGACGATGTAGAGGCTCATTCTCTAATGCTGTTACATTTTAGGTTTATCACTGCGTTATGACAAGGTTTTCTTTTTTAAAAGAGGGATAAAAGTTCATGGCAAACCTAACCACTATTTTGACTTGGTTACATATGTATGCCACTTAGATGCCTTTCTATTCCTATTTCACACCAATCGTTGCAAGTTTAAAGAACTTTTGAGCATCACATAATCAATCACATCGGTGGGGTTGGCATCAGGATCAATAATTATGACTATATACTTTCATAGCTTCATGATGTTTGTATATCACATATTAGTTGATTGAAATCTTTGGCTCTTTTGCTCTTTCCTACACCATTGGTCTTTCAAATCTTTCTATGCTGATTGAAATTTCATGCTTAGTTTTACTTTGGTCCCTAATAAACAGTATACCTTGAAGTGCTGGTCCATGTACGGTCCATACTAGATCTTACTAATTGTCTCCATACTATATCTCACCAATTGTTCATCCTATCTTTTCTACCATCTTGATAATCCATGTTTCTCTTAGTAAAGTCTTTCAATGACATGTTTAGATATGCTTGTCTTAGTAAAGTCTTTCAGTAACATGCTTCTTCGGTCTAGTTAGCTTTCTATTATTTTATTCGATGCAGCTAGGTCATATTGGACTTGAACCTGAGACTTTCTTGTTTAACAATGATAGATAAACATATTATTGTCTAATTTTTGCGGTTAATTTAGATGTTAATTCGTTTGATAATTAAATCTTTAGTAATTAATGCTATTAATTAATTTAAAGTTTAATTAGTTACTAATTGAAATTCTTTTACTCATAATATTGGCTATTGCATAGATTAATAATTTTTAATATATATATTAATATCTAAATTATTTACTATAATAATAAAAATAAATTAAATAAATTTTTATGAATTTTTATTTGAAGATTTTTTTACAATAAAACATGAAATATTTGTGATTTTATAAAAATTGAAAAATAAAGTTACAACATAAAGAAAAAATCTGACAAAGGATATTAATATATGCAGATAGAGAAAGGATATTAACTTATTTTGCTCCTAAAAGACTGAGAAAATTATTTCTCATACTTATAGTTTACTTAAAATTTAATGTTTTTGGTGAAATGTTAATCTTAACTACTGTATTTCAAGAGAAATAACCGTAAAGCGAAAATGAATTGTGTGTTTAGACAGAGTATTTTAATAAAATAATTTATTTCTTTGAAAAAATAAATAAGATTTATTTGTAATAAAATATTTTGTTAGGATAAAGAAATTAAAAAATATTTAATTTCTTTTACTTTAACTAATTGAAATTAAAAAAAATATGCATAATATATATATTTTAAATGCTTTTTAGTTTCTTTATCTAAACTATGTATTTTATTACAAAAGAATTTTAAGTTATCTAAATAAATGAATCACTTTCTTAAATTGTCTTATCCAAGTACATTATAAAAAAAATTATGAAAATATTAAAATCTTCTTAGTATCTCTCATTAATTAAACAAGTGTTTAAGATAATATTAACGTATGTACGTTTATTAGTATATATTAACAATCTTAAATTTTAATACAGTGTATATTAAACTGCAAAAAAAAATAAAAATAAATGCTAATTAATATATAATAATGATAGCATTAAATATTTATACATATGAATCAGTAAACATATATTATGATATTAATAAATATATTAATTTTTTTCTTTGTCAACAAAGTTATATATTTTAATTTTTATTAAAGTTCAATAATAACTCAATTGTATACTTTAATATTATAACATTTTTATTCTATTGTATTCTTTATTTTTTTTTCATATACATTCATTTAAATGATTTTTTTTTTAGTATTGTTAGTACATTAATCAAAGAAATGTGATAATAATCAATCATCCGATCCTAAAGAAGTGAGAAGAAACAAATGAAGATAGCAGACTGAAACTTTTAGCTGTTTATTATAATTATTCTGATAAACTACATCTGCTTAATTTGACCATCGGTACATGAATTCCCAGAAACTCGTTTGTCCATTGAAGCCATAAATGCCTTCAGCAGATAGGAGCCATGAACATCCGACACCATCACATCGTACTCTGTCCCTGCCGAAGGAATAAGCATCAAAATGATATTCCTTAACCTTTTCCCACCCCACATCACAGAAAAACAGTGTTGTTCCAAAAACATTGTCTGAGAAGTCCCACCCAAACTCTTTCCCATTTTCTGTTATGTTGTCCCAGATCATTGTCCTTGGACTGGCAATGCAGAGTGATGTTGTTTCCAGCTCCAAGCCTGTTCTTGATGCTCACATGTTTCCTACTTTCAACAACACTGCTGCACAATCCTATTACCACCACCAGGATCACAACATGCTCTTTTCTTATCTTAGCTAACCCACCCATAACAGGATTTTAAGTAACATTAAACATGTATAGCCACTTCAACAGGAACATCATATATAGGCATTGGTTTTGCTGTGCATCTTCCTGAATTTCCAAGGGAACTTGTTTTTCTCTTTCTTTCTTTATGATTTCCTTTCTAACTGTCACCAGGTATTACTTGGATTAATCTTTTAATGTCATACTCATTCATTGCATAACATCTAAGATCTCCAAAATTAAAGTAATTTCTACCATATTTCATTACAAAAGTAGAGTATTCAAAAAATGTTCCCTCAATTATTCTTGTAGACATCGTGGTTGAGTGATATTCTTAATTTTAATGAAATATTTATTTTTACTTGTTTTGAATAAACTGTGTCCAGAGTTGTCAGAATGGGTTGGAACTCGCAAGCCAACTCGGCTCACTACGAGTTTGGGCCAGGTTGGGTTGAAATTTTTTTATAAATTTTAATATGGATTGATTTTTGACCCAGCTCATTTAGAATTCGGCTCATCCAGCTTGAACCCGTGATGAGCCGGGTTGGTGAGCCAACCCGCAAATAAAAAGGTCATATAAATGTTTTTATTTTTTTTATTATGTTGGGCTTTACATTTACGTCATGTTAAGTTATTTTTTTATCCAACACATAAATAATTTGTATTTTTTTATTTTAGTTTGTATTTGGATTGCATTAAAGTTTATTTAGATTTTAATTAGAATTACAATTTAGTTTTGACTAAAAAAAATAAAAAAATAATATTTTTTTTCTAATTAAGTGAACAAGTGAGCCAACCCATTTAATCCGTCAACCTATGGTGGGTCAGATCGGATTCAAATTTTTTTGACTCGCTAAAGAGTGAATTAAGTTAAATTGGTTCACTAAATCATCAACCCGTGATAGGTCAGTCCGAATTACTCATTTTGATAGCTCTAACTTTGTCGATGTCTATAATTATACTATGTATTTACTGGGAATGTAAATTTATTTTAGATAATTTATTTAAATAAGTAATCAGTTTACTACAAGAATTGGACTTAGGTTCATTATTATTATATATATATACACACACACACGCTGGTATGTCATTTTTTTCTAGAAAAATAATATAATTAATATTATATTTATTTATAGAAAACTTGTAATTTTCTAAGTAAAAATTTTCAAAAGAAAAATAATAAAAAAATATGCATTATTTTAGTAGTAACGCATATATACTGTTTTTATTTATTTAAAATATAAATATGATCTAAATTTATCTCATAAAAATATGATGGTATATTTTTATAAATTTGATAATAATATGATTAATAATATTTTAAATTTATGGTCATTATAATAGAAATATTTAAATAAAATAAAAATAACGACTATCAATTTCGATTAAACAAATATTTAAAATTATTAACATTTTTAAAATCTTTTACATATTTAAAATATTTATGATTTAAAATTATTTATTTTGCCTGTAGTGTACTAAAATATTATAGATATTATAATTATGGTAATTTTTCGGTAAATATAAATTTATAAAAAAAATTAAAAGAATATAAATTTGCTGTGAATTAAAACTTTGTAGGAAATAAAATGAGTAGTTCCTGTTAAATTTTAAAATATATTTAACATGTTTTTACTAATTTAAATTTGTAAAAATATTTGCAACAAATATAAAATTTTTGTGTGAAAATTTCTAGAAATTTAAATCAACAAGAAAAAAATCTTATAATAACTAAATTACAGTAAATTTTTCCGAGAAATTTCTGTAAAAAAAAATCAAAACATATTTAAGGTAATTCATAAATTTATAATAGTGAATAACACCGTTTATAAGATTGTCAAACAGTTGTAACAAAAAATAGTTTAGAGAATTATTTTTGAACAAAGTTTTTATAAATAAAATTAAATTGATTAATATTTTTGTTTTTTAATCAAAATGAAGTAATAAAGTATAATATTTTTTTATCTAAATATGTAGTTTATCAAAGTTTGTTAATTTTTTTTGTTAAATTATTATTTTCCAATAATAATAATATCACTACAATATTATCCCATAAATAAAAATAATAATAAAAAAAATTATATATATAAAAACATACACATCTTTAGTGTCTTATTTTGTTTTTATAAGTTTATCCTATTAATTATTATTTTTTAAAATTTAAATATTATTCATAATAAAAACATTATTTTTCAGTTTTATTATTTACTAATTTTAGTAACTATTTTTTTTAATTAATTAATCAAATGTAATGATAAATCAATAACAAAATAAGTAAGAAGTACAAATAATTGAAATATGATCCCGTAGTCAATAAAAATAAAATTTGTGTCTAATTATAATAATAATAATAATAATAATAATAATAATATCCCGTAATGATAAAAATAATAATAATAATAATAATAATAATATTAATACAACAACTACATATATAAAGATATACACAATGTCCCATTTTGTTTTTACAATTATATTCCTTAATTGTTATTTTTTAAATTTAAATGATTATTTATAATAAAAATTACTTTTTAACTTTATTATTTTACTAATTTTAGTGACTATTTTTTTAATTTAAATAATTATTCAAATGTAAAGATAAATCAACAATAAAACACATAAAAATATAAGTAACTAAAATATAATCACGTAATAAATATAAATAAAATATATATCTAAATATTACAATTCAAATCATAATAACACTAAAATTGATATTAATATAATAATAATAATAATATTGATATTATTTAAAATAAAAATACAAAAAATAATAATAATATTAATATCAATATCAATAATAGTATTAAGTATTATTTTTTAAATTTAAATGATTATTTATAATAAAAAATTATATTTTAGTTTTATTCTTTTTCTAATTTTAATAACTACTTTTTTTATTTCAATTAATAACTAAGATACAAAGATAAATTAACCAAATAAAAATAGAAGTAATTTAAATATAATCTTGTAATATATAAAATTGAAATGTATATCTAAATACTATAATTTAAATAATAAAAATGCAAGTAATTAAAATGTAACCCCGTGTCAAAATTGAAATAATAATTATAACACTAATATTGTTTCTGATAATAATATTACTACTAATAAATTAATAATAATAATAATAACAATTTTATTATTAATAATAATATTATTATTAATATTAATACATCTAATATTTCTAGTAATTATAATAATAATAATAATAATAATATTATTATTATTATTATATTAATATCAATACTAATACTAATAATTAATTTTTAAATTTAAATGATTATTCAAAATAAAAATAAAAAATAGTTTTTAGTTTTATTATTTTACTAATTTTAGGAACTACATAAAGTCAACTAATTACTCAGATATAAAGATAAATCAACAATAAAATAAATCAAAATATAAGTAATTAAAATATAATCTCATAATAAATCAAAGTAAAATGTGTATGTGAATACTACAATAATAATAATAATAATAATAATAATAATAATAACTACAAACGTAATATATTATTAATAATGTTAATAATATGAGTAATAATATTAATAAGAATAACATTAAGAGTATTAATATAATTATACTAATAATAATATATATAATAATAATTATTATTATTATAATAATAATAAAATAGTAATTATAAGTATTATAATATTAATAAAAGAAATAATGAAATAATAATAATTCTTGTATATTATAATTAATAATAACAATAATTTTTAAAATTTGTTCTTTTCCTATATTAAGTATTAATTTTTCATTTTATAGTTAATAATAATAATAATAATAAAATAGTAATAACAAATTTTCTAGTTATTTTTTCCATATTTATAATAATGATATATAAAAAGATTAATATATTATATATTTATATTAAAAATAATACTATACAAATATTTTTACCACTACTCTTTTGGTTCATTTTTTCAATCAAAAATATCAAGTTGTTTCTCCAATTTTTTATGTCTCAATTTGGTTCTGATTTTTAAGAAATTGATGTACTTTGATCTTTTTTGTTAAATTTTTCGAAGTGAAAGGAAGATTTTACATCAAAAATTGATAGTGAGATTATGTCAATTACACCAATAACAAAACAATCATTCTTATTCACAACTTCAATTTTGATGAAAAAATTGATTCAAGAAATTTAACGAAAATGAGAAAATTGCACCATTTTCTAAAAAAATCGTAACCAAATTGAGATAAAAATAAATGGAAGACCAACTTGATATTTTTGAACGAAAATGAGAATCAAAAGAGTAATCGCAAAATTTTTATAAAAACTAGTAAAAATATTGTATTTACTATTTTCATAATAATAAAAAGTAATAAAACAAAATTATTGTTATTATTATAATTATAAAATGAAATATAAATATTTTTTATAATTTTACTATAATTAATTTTCATTTATAATAATTAAGTTTTAAAAAATAATTAAATAAAAAATATTTAAATTACATAAATGATCATTTAAAAGATAATATTAATAAAATAATTTTTTTATTTAAAATACAAAATTGAAAAATAAATGTGATAACCTAAAAAAATCTTTTTCTTATATATAAATATAAATATATACAAATTTATTAAAATATCAAATATATGAAATATATTACAAATATCATTTTTTTAAAACATATAATAAAAATATATATATATATATATATATATATATATATATATATATATATATATATGTATAAAAATTGGAGAATCATGGTCACTTATTCACCATGAAAGTTCGTCATCGTGTAACAGTGATATTATATTATATAATAATAATATGCAATACTAGTAATAATAGTAATATTAACAATTTTACCATTAATTATACATTTAATAATAATTATTATTATTATAATAACAATATTTAACAATTATTATTATTATAATATTACTTTTAATAAAATTTATAATAACAACAATAATACTAATAATTATAATAATAATTCTAAAATTTATAATAATATCACATATTATAATATTATTTATAATTGATATTATATTAAAATCATAAATCATAAATAATATCTAATAATAATAATTATATTAATTTTAATAAAATTTATAATAATAATATTATTATTATTACTAATAATTATAATAATATTACTACAAATTATAATAATAGTAATACTCGTAATAATACTTATTACAAGAACTGGGCTTAGGTTCATTATTTTATATAATTGATTTTATTTCTTCTTTCTTCTTCTCAATTCATTTTCTTCTATAAAAAAATTCCTTTTGATACTCTTCTTTAACTTCCCTCTTTCTTTGTGAATTTGTTCTCTATTTTTTCCACAAATAGGTCCTATCAACTAAAAGGTAATGAAATATATAACGTTTCCATCTCATCAAAATTTATTTAAAATGAATATGTTTTTGTTTTAAAACTTTTGTATTCTTAATTTTTTTGTTTTATGCAAGTGTTTCGAGAATTTACTAGTCATGTCAATTTATAAATGCTATTATTTAAGGTAATTTATTTTTTATTATTTTAATAATATTTTTAAGTATCTATATATTTGATATTGTACTGCTTCTTTTATTGCTCAAACACAAGCACAATTAAATAAACTAGTTTGAATTATAGACGGATTTGATTTGAAGTATAGAACAAATATTTCTTGATATTAAAATAGTTTAATTTGTACCTTGATACGTTGAATTGCTTTTATTAGGAAAATATTATTGATAAAAACTAATTTTATAACCGTAAAATTTACACACACACAAATATATATATATATATATATATATATATATATATATATATATATATATATATATATATATATATATATAATTTGAAAATATGAATATGTTAATGTAAACATTTGGAATGATGATGTACACACACAAAAAAATTATTGTATTGTTTTAAGTTTGTTTAAATGAAAAAAAAAATAGATGTTTTATTATTTGAAAATTGTTTGTCGCTAGTCAAAGGTTTTGATTAGGGATGTAAAAAAAATTGGTACCCGCCGATATGCACGGATAAAGGCGCAAAGGGTAGGAAATGAATATTGAAAATGAATATCCGCTAATAATGGGGTACGGTTATACTCGCATGTTAAAGGGACGGGTACAGGTATCATAGTATCTGTACTCGTGCATATCCATACCCGCTATACTCTAATTTAAATTAAAAGGAATGATTAAAATATTAATACATTGATTTTGAATGAGTTGTTTCTTATCAACTGGTTTTAAAAGATCTCCATTTATTTGTACATTGTTATTCAACACTGTTTAAATAAGTTATTTGCACTTTGTTTGAAATTTATAAATGGTAATGCATTGTATTTTTATTTGAATTTCTAGTTAAATTTTTTTGTTAAATATTACATTTTTCTTTTTGTAAATACTCGCGGGTACCTGTGGATATCCGTGGATTTAAAAATAAATGTGTGCACTCGCATAATGGATACCTGCATGAATATGGGTATAGGTACGAGATAGATATTTATCCTGCGGGTAGTGTATATGGATACTACTACTCGTACCTTATCTGCGCCGTTGACATACAATTATTCAATTGTAAAAAAAATAAAGAAATTCAAAATTATAAAATTTATAAAGGTTATAATTAAAATAAACAAATTTAAGGGTTTAATGTGTTTTTAATACTTTAATTTTGTACGAAATTGAATTATGTTCGTATCTTAAATTTTAAATTATTTTTATCTTCAAAGTTTATTAATGAATAAATTTAGTCATTTTGATCAAATGATTTAAAGATTTGTTGATGTGACAAACAGTGACCAAACTTAACCAAAAATTTTAGGGGGCCAAATTATATTTGTTATATATAAATTATTTTTTTAATTAAAAAATAATAATTTCATTTAATTAAAAAATAATAATTTCTTTTAATTAAAAAATAATAATTTATTTACATCATTTTTTATTCAAAATAAGCACTCATGGCAATAGAATCTAAATAATATAACAATAATATATATGAAAGAGTAACATAAAATTTATCATCAACAATAATATAGATGCATTTTTTTCATCTTCATCACAAGCCTTCCTCTTGAAAAAATAATCAATTCTTTTACTCTTTATCATAATTTTTCTAATATAAATTTTTCACCTCTCACCTATTTACAAAAAAATAAAATTATGAATACCCCAACTTAAATCTTAAAAGCAAGACTCAATATTTTAAGAAAACTAATAACTTCTAAATGATTAGTTTCTCTTACCTTAGAGGAGATTCCTAATCTTGTTTTTCCCTTACACAATTTCAAAGCCTAAAATAGCTCTATCTACGCAAAGAAGAGTTTGATCAACAATTAAAGCATGATTTTATGATCTCTAACAGATAGAGATATGCCTAGAGCGTAGAAAAGACATATACAAGAGGGAAACATATTGCTTCAAAAATAAAAAAGAAAAGATGAACTTACTCAAAAGAAAAAATTGTTCGGTCTAAAATGTTTCTTAACTCTTCAATTTTATCGTAGTGCAATTTGATTTTGAAAATAATAAAGAATTGATGGTGAAAATTGAGATAAAAATAAAACGGGAGAAAGAGATAGAGGCACGGAAGAGAGAAATCAAATAAAAAAATATAAGAAATTATAATAGAGAAAAAAACGTGATTTTTAAATTTTAAAAAATATTTTTCAAACTAAATTAATATAAATAAGATAATAATATATAATATAAATAAAATAATAATATATAAATAAAGTAGTAATATATAAATATATATTTTTTAAATATATAGAAAATAAAATAAAAAATAATTAATATAAATAAAATAATAAATTATAAATGTTATTTTTTAAATATATAGAAACAAAGTTTTAAAAAAATGGTTGGGGGAGCCGTGGCTCCGGTGTCCCTTCATTCTTCCGTCACCGGTGACAAATAATGTTATGTGTCAAAACATGCTTCCGCCACTGGTGACAAATAATGTTGTTATGTGTCAAAATATGCTGACATGAACATGTATATGACAAAGTCATTTGTCTTATCAACAAATCTTTAATAATGTCTGGTCACGAGAATTAAATTTATCAATAAAGTTTAAAAAAAAGTGATTAAAAATTTGAAAGATAAACAAAATTCAGTTTTGTATAAAAATTAAGAGATCAAAAATATATTTAATTATAAAAACAATTAATTCAAATAAATAAGGAGGAAAAAAATTGAGAAAGAATACTTGATAAATTTATATCACTCAATACATAAATGTTTCAATTGAACGCTTAAATGAAGAAAGAACAAATTAATACCACTTTCAAGTAGCTAAAATACTATAAAATCGCTTGCCATAACAAGCTTTTTCTAGATGTTTAAGAACAATATTAAACCTTAAAATGAAAAAAAAAATAACACTACTTTCAAGTTACTCAAACAATATAAAATCATCTAAGTAATAAAAGCTTTTTTTAAAAGAGAAATAAAGTCATTCAAACAATAAAAATCTGCTCAAATTTTGTTATCTTCAACGAGTTTTAGATGTTTGTACTGAATTATTGAGTTAAATATATTTTTTTTTCTTAACTTAAAGTGAAAATTGAAATTAATCACTCTTCGAAATGTTTGTTTAATTTAGTCTTTCAACTCTATAAATACGTAGATTTATGTTGTGTTTAGATATGCATGAGTATTGTTCATGTGGATGGAAAGTGACTTGAAAACGTGTTTGGATATACTTGTTTGCGCTGATTTGCGCCAAAAACCAAATCATCCTATTAAAATTACTTTATTATCCATCTCTTTTATCAATTTAATTTACTTATATTTATTAGTTTCTTTTTTTTTTCATGAATGTATGCAGAATGATTCCTATGCATATAACAATTAATATTATAATATATATATATATATATATTATATTGATAAGATTGTATTTTATTATATATATATATATATATTTAATTTGAATTATTATAATAATTAGTATTATATAACAATAATAAGATATTATTATTCAAATAAATATCTTTTATAAATGAATTAATTATATAAAATAAAATAAATTTAAATAAGTAGAAATATAAATTAAATAGTTTATATTATAAATTATTTTAAGTTATAATTGAGAATAATAATAATGATAATTTATTTTAAGTTATTAATGATATCAATAAATTATATTTTTCTAATTTTAAATAATATTTTTAATTTAATTTTAATATCATTTATTCTATTTACATTGAAGGGTAAAATGGTAATCATACAATTTACTCTATTAAAAATTATAATTTATTAAATTTTATCAATCATATCATACACAAACTTTCATAAATTTTTCACTCATATCCACTCAAATCATATCATCTTTCCTTTAATCCAAACAACTCTATCTCTACCTACAAATCAACACAAATTCACTCCCTCAAATTTACACCCCAATCCAAACACAACATTAGTGATTTTAACTAAATCTAAATCTTTAAGTTTATTTAACGTCTTGAGAGCGTTCCTAAGCTAACATTGAAGTGAAAATGTATCAAACGGGATAAACAATTCAAATGTTATTATGAAGTACTTGAAACATCAAATAAACTTAACAAACTTTTGTTAGAATGACTAAATTCACTTTTTTTTGAAGTTGAAGGACTAAAATGAGTCGTCAAAATTCGAAGAGGAACTAATTTCAATTTTTCGTAAAAGTTAAAAAACTCAAAAACATATTTAACCCTAAATTATTTTACCGATATTATAATCATACATAAAGTAATAAAGTAGTAAAATAGAAGGACCATAGGAGTTTAGAAATGTTGGGAGCATTCCTATTATAATATTAAATAATAATATTAATTTTGGAATCTTTCGATTAAGTTCTTAATAAATTTTTATATTAAATGATAAACTTAATTATATTTTAAGTTTATGATAAATTTGAAAACTTTCAATTGAGTCCTTAATAAATTTTTATGTCTATTAAATACGCAATAAATCTTAACCTTTCACCTGAATGCCCAGTAAAAGTGTTAAAAAAATCGTACCCGCGGATATCCGCAGATAAAATCCGCAACAGGTAGGAAATTGATATTGAAAATGGATACCCGCGGATAACGAGTACGATATTTTTTTATACCCGCTTGTTAACGGAGGGGGCACAGATATCATAGTACTCATATCCGGCCGGTGGATACCTGTACCCGCTATACTCTAATTTAAATTAAAAAAAATTATTAAAACATTAATACATTGATTTGAATATGTTATTTTTTATCAATTGGTTTTAAAAAATCTCCATCTATTTGTGAATTTTTATTCTACACTATTGAAATGGGTTATTTGCACGTTGTTTGAAATTTATAAATGTTATGCATTATATTTTTATTTGAAATTATGATTAGAAATTGTTTTTAAATATTAAAGTTTTCTTTTTGTAAATACTCGTGGGTACCTGTGGATATCCGTGGATATTACAAAAATATGTAGGTACTCGCATAACGAATACCTGAACTGATCCAGTAGGTAGGGTATGAGAGAGCTAATTCCCATATCCTACCCATCCCGTCTTAATGCCCGTTATTGATTGTTTTTTTGTTAACTGAGAGTGACTGATTATTATCTTGTCATGTCATTTGCAGAATTATCGTCACATATAATTTTATTATTTCAAAATTTTATTAATATATCGTCACATGTAATTTTATAATTTTATAATTCTATCACATCCTATTTTTATAAAGAAAAAATTTGTTATAGATATAAGGTTTTAATACTAATTTGGTTTCCTATTTTTGTTGAGTTTATTTAATTTAGTACTAATATTTTTTTGTTCAATTTTGTTCTAATTTTCATCAATTTTGTTCAATTTGGTTATTTTTGCTAACTACAACACGTTTCTCATAACGTTTGAAGTGTCAACTAAATCTAACAAAATTTTGTTAAAATGATTAAATTCACTCATTTATAAAATTGGAGAACTAAATTATGTCAAAATTTCAAAAATTGACTAATTCAAATTTTACGGATTAAAATTATATTTAATCCTTGAAATATTATGATGAGCCTAAATGTGATTTAATAAAATATTAAGATACATTTGTTAGTATGAAAAGCTATAATAGTTATAATAAAAATAAAATAAAGATTAAATAAAAATTAATTCAATTGACGTTGATTAATAAAAATGGATTAAAGTTATGCTTCTGACTTCTTTTCTAATACCATGAAGAGAGTGTGAGAAGAGAAAAAAAAGACAAAACAATATATTTAAAAGATAAGGTTGGAGAGAAAGAAGAATAAATAACACATTCTTGTATTAAATCTCTCATAAATCAATATTAAATCTTAAATCTTAAGACCCTAAAGTGATTTTTGAATAAATTAAAAAAATAGAAAAAATATAAATATTTTACATAATTACAACGAGTAAGACAGGTATCACATACCATTTACATTACAAGGTTTGGTGGTGGGGTATAAAAGTATCGCCTTTACAATGTTTTCATTTATTTGAAGGTACGGTATCGTAAGAAGTGCTTAAACCAAATCCGTTAAAAATAATGTTGTTCTTTTTTTCTTTTTCTTTCACACTACCAATTTAAATTTAAAATGGAAGCTCTCCTTCTGTCTCTCGTCTATTGGAGCAATGTTGGAGTGAAGAGAACAACATCCAAGGGATGTTTGGAAACATTTATGATTTTTATTTTTGGCTGCTTAGTGCAAATCATGAATGATAGCACTGTCATGTCTTTCACTGTCTTGCTGTTTTTCTTTTAAAGTTCATTGTCTTTAATGACTAAAAGTTGGATATCATAGTATTCTCAAACTAAAAACAAAAAGGTGATGGTACAAATTTTTACTATTTCTAACATAAAAAAAATATGAGATTTGCATGTAATAAAACTCAATATTTCTGTTACTATCATATGATTAATATTATAATGTGATTTGGCATGAATTACAAGTCTTATAATATATGAAATGATTTCTTGAGACTTGTCTTTGGTACATAAATACTTTATAAATGTTGTTTGCTGTATTTGCTATTATTAATTTCATAATGGTTTAAAGATTATTCTACCGCAAAAAAAAAAAAAAATATATATATATATATATATATATATATATATATATAAAGAGAGAGAAATTACATAACAATAAATGATTAAATAAGATGAGTTAGAAATATCTTATTAAGTCGTGATAATTTTTAAATAAATAAAATTAGATTAGAATAACTCAATAAGACAATATAATTATAATGTAATTAAGTAAATAAATAAATTGAACAAATATAATTATAAGTTTAAAAAATAGATAAAATTAAATAAGATTAAAGACATTTTGTAGTGGACGGTTGTAAAATTAATAAATAAATAAAACAATGTTAGAAACATCACCTAAAACAATATAATTATAAAATAAATAAAATTAAAGATGTATTTTCTTACTCCCTTCTTCTATCTCACTTGACCCCATAGTTAAAACCTCCTTTTTATAGTAAAATATATATTTTCATAATTATTGTTTCATCGTATATGTTTTTTTTTTCACTTTTTATGCTTTCTCTTTCACCTCCTTTTTTTCAATTTTTATAAATATTTTCAAGGATAAAAAAAATCCAAAATTATATTAATATTTTAGAAATCACTTGACTCCTTATTTTTCAAGGATATTTGTTCCCAAATCATGAGTAAATTTCTTCTAAAAGAAACATAAGAATAAAAAATATTGTTTTATTGACTTGAAATCCTTATGGAATAGACAAAAATAAAAAATAAACAATCATAAAAAAATATCTTTATTGTTATCATTTTTTTTCTTTACTCCTCCGTAGTCAATTTTTCTTTTTCTTTCTCATTTTGCTTTTCCTTTTTTTTATATTTTCTTCTTGAATTTTTTTTCTTAACTCTTTCTCTTTGTAAAATACATTAAGCTGATAAGTAACTTTGTACTAGTACAAAACACAAGTTCAAAATTAATTACTTAATTAATTAAAAGTAAAAAAAAAAATCTCACTGAGTTATCAATATTAAAAAGCTGCATTGTTAATTAAAAAAAAAAAATTCTGATAAAATCAAATTTAAGTTCTTACAACTTAGAACTTTATAAACTTTTATAAAGAAAAACCCCTATCTTCTATTAAATTTTATGTATTCTTACGGTTATGTTTCGAGTGCATCTTTTTATAGGTCAAATAATGTAAAATTCTCTAAATATTTAATGTTGACTAATAATTGATTCTCACTTGTCTTTGATTTCCACTGTATGCATTAATAAGATTAAATAAATATTTTTACATTAATAAATTATATAAATATTTATAGTTTATATATTGTATTTCAATATCTTTATAGTTCTATGTACTTTTAAAATTATGCAATATTATATTAATTATTTATTTTTTTCCTAACTTCTTTTGTGCAATTAGAAATATTATTCAAAAGGATTTGGCTTAACGTATTAACAGATTTTATTTTCTACAATCATTTAAAATTTAACCAGTGGTCAAATATTTAAATTAAAAAGTAAAAATTATTTTATACAGAAAGAAAAAAGAAAAACACTGAATCAGATTCTGTAAGTATAGCAAGTAACACTATCATTTAATAAGGAAGGGAAATGGCTACAAAGTTAAAAATAATAATATTTATATGTAGTGGGATTATTGGGTATAAATTAGTTTGAGTGGAACTGCTATTGCTGGCCATAAATTACAAGATGCATTAGACCTAGAACATATCCATTGACCACTTTCTCCCACTTTCTTCCTTTTAACCAATCCTTGTGCACTATAATTAAAATCAAATACAAAAGTACTAAAAGACAAACTAACACCTATCATGGAGGGGACCAAAATCTACACATTCCTCCCCCTTCTTTCATCACTTTTGTTTTTTTTTTGTTAATGTTTGTAAAAGCAAAGAAACATTCAAGATTTTGTATATAGAGTTGTTAAGAAATATGATTGAGTAATTATCACTAATTTAGTAAAATAATATTTATCTTAAGATTATTAAGTAATTCAATAAAACAATTCTCATCTTATTTTTTGTCTACACAATGGATTTTAAGCTTTTATAACTTGTAGATTTTTAGTAGAATTCATTCGTATTCTAAATTTTGATAAATATCTTTCCTAAATTTTAAAACTGAACAGATACGGTCTATTTATTCAACCACTTTAATTTTTTTTTATGTATTAAATAGTATTTTCCAGACTTATATTTGAATCTAAACGTTTCAAAAAATGTAATCATTAAAGACTAATTTGAGACGTCGATTGACATATTAAAAATATTTAACATAATTATGTTAAAATGATGATTATATCTATTATTTTTTAAAGTATGAAGATTAAAATATATTAAAGTTTAACATAAAGATAAATTTAAATTTTTCATAAAAGTTTAAAAATTAAAAGTAGTTATCTATTAAAAAAATTGTGTATGCTTTTGTTTTATTTATATGTTGAATATAAAAGCATGAATAAAGAACTATACACAATTTTATAAATAATATATGTTTTTCTTATTTTAACATTATGTGATACGTGGTTTTATTGTTTTAAATATTTTTTTCATACATTGAATAGATAGAATTGTTGTAATATTTATTTAAGTATAATGTATTTAAATGTCGATTAAATCAAATAATGTGATTATTATTAATGATTAATTTATTAATTTATAAGTATACATAATTGTGTTGTAGTGTTTTTTTTTATTAAATTCCCGCGATAATATTGCTAAGGATTTAATACTTAGTTAGTAATATATATAGTTTCAAATTATAAATGATAAAATTTACAAAAGTAAAAGTTTAAGATCAAGGTTGTAAAATTAAGAGATAAAATATGTAATTAAACTTTTATTTTGTTTCAAATAAAAACCTGCACTCCCCACGTCCAAATCACACTACCAATTGGAAATCAACTAATCTAATAACTTGGGAGTGTACCTCTTCCCTCAACATCTTTATGTAGCCATCATTAAATCATGCTAATTATATTCTCCACTACACATTGATTTGATGTTAGAAATACAATTTTATAACTGTGTGATTAAAATAAAATTATTTAATTAGTCATATGATTTTTTGTAACTATTTTTTCTATTTTAATTTCTCTATTTAAAAACATATTATTTATTTTTACTTTTTTCATATAGGCTTTTTAAAGATGTTCCTTCAAAAGAGCTACGCTAATATTTTTTTGTTGTTCGAATTAAAAGCCTAAAACTGGTCAAGATTTTTTTCAGGATTAAATTTTTTTTAATTATTGTCTGAAAGAGTCAATATTTTTACATTAAGACTCAGAATATTTTTTTGATAGTGTTGTTCTATAATAAACATATTAAGTTTTCTTTTTCTTTGTGGCCAGGTTTGGCCTTGGGCCCTTTCCTTTTTGATCTTTATAATCTCTTCTTGCCTTGGGCCTTGTTTTGTGTGATAGAAACAGAGAATAGTTTTTTATCAGTTTTTTTTTTTTAGTTTCTGGAGTCTTCTGATGCATTCCGTTTCTTTCTTTGAGTCTTCCCTCTCTGCCTTGCTTTCGTTTTGTTTCATGTTTTTTTTTTTCTTCATAATTTGTATTACGATAAAATCCGATTAATAATTAACATTTTTTATTTTTAATTTGTTGGCAGTATATTTCTTTTACGCCGAATACATAAAACTTATTAAAATAACATTTATGTAGATGGTTTATCGATGATAAAATAAGTCAAATTATCTACTGAATTTTTCAGTTAAAATTTGGAAGATGTGTTATCAGAATAAAATTCATTTTATTTTAAAATTAGATAACTAAAGGTGAAATTAAAAAAGTTATAAAAATTAGAACAACATATTTACAAAATTTTGAAATTTTTTTACTCTCTTGGTATGGAACATGTAGATGGAGAACTTGATTTTGTTGTATGATGTGTCCCTAATAAAAACTTTGGTTCTTTTGAAGTTGTTGTATGATCGTTTACCTATTAATTTGGAGGTTAAAACAAAAGGAGTGATTCTATGTTCTATCGATTGTAATAATATTGGATCTTTCTCTTATATGTTCTTTAATTGTTCCATTGTTATACAATTGTGGGAATGGTTGGTGAAATTTTTTTAGGATTTGTAATTTTTTTTCTTTCGATTCAGTTGTTCAGTTTATGAAGTTTCCTTGCAGTCCTTCCTTTAAAGCGATTAAAGTGGATATTATTATTGTAGTTATCTTGATGATATGGAGGACAAAAATTCGTAGTAAATTTTAGGATCCAATTGCATTTCTTTCAGCAAATTTTTAAATTAAGGAGTTAGTGTATATGACTCAGAATAAATCTGAAGCGTGTATAAGTAATATTGTCTCAGAATTTTTGGTGTTGAAAATTTTAATATTTAAACAAGAGAAGGTAAGGTGGTTTCATTTATTGATGTAATATGACAAGTTTCATCTGCTAATTGGTTCAAGGTGATACTGATGGTGTAGTTGGGAATTGTCCTAATTTGACTTCATGTGCTGGTATTTTTAAGGAAGTTGGATGAATATATAGGTATTTTTCCAGCTTTTTTAAGGGTGCAAACTTCTATTCATGCTGAGTTCGAGAGTCATTTTTGCTTTGAAGCATTTGAGGGAGGACTTTCAGAGATTTTTGTTAAAGAGTGATTCTTCTTTAGTCTGTCATGATTTTTTGGATCAACGAATGATTGCTTACATTTTTGTAAGCATATACAATTTAAAGTTTTTCATAATTTTTATTAAGAAAATCATTGTGTTGATAAGTTAACTAATTTGACTTTAATTGATAGAAAATAATATATAAGTGATTTAATGTTTTAACTCCATGTGTATTTAATTTTTTTTTATCGTAGATATAATTTGCCTATATTTCATACAGTGTAATAGTTTGGTGTAATCTTCCACACTTTGCATTTTTTTTAATAATTATTTAAGTGATAACAAATTATTGATAAGTTTTAGGATACCAAAAATGTCAAAATTTGTTTTAATGACTAAGATGTCCTTATTTAGAAACAAGTTTCAAAATCATTAATCTCACTGCTTCATCAAGAGCAACCACGTTATTTATTGGGCATTGAAATTTAGTTGCATCATCTTACATATTTTAAAATCTTATGAATCACCGTCACTTCACTATTTATATTAACTTCTCTTTTCAACAAACATAAGAAGAGAATAAAAAGAATCTTTAGTAAAAAAAATTGAATCCTTACCTAAATAAAATTTTTAATCAACTTGTCCCTAATCTTTATCTCACTATATCTTATCAAAGTTATAATATGCTAACATGGTTAAGAAAAATGGACAATTTTGAGAAATAAAATTTATAGTAAAATAAATAATCATTTTATAACTTATTCTTTAATCCACTAAATCAAGAACTAATTGTATTTACAATAATAAGATTAATTTCCATACAAAAATTTAGTTCACTTTCTAGGATATTTATTCTCATCTACTTTTTTTCGTTTTGGAATCAAAGACCTTATTTAAAGATACCAAATGCAATATCTTGAGAATATCTTTCTTATTAATTAATGAATAGTTAGAGAAGTAAGGTTAATGATTTTTTAGAAAAAAAAAAACTCTAATAAGATTAGTTTAGTAAAATTATTTTTGTCTATTTATTAGGTTAATGACTAGTAAAATAATTTTAAGATGAAATATGTTGGTATTTATTACTAAAAACATAATCCAAAAGATTTTCCACAAAACAAACTTAATATTCACTTTGTGTAAAGCACGAGAAAGGAAATATTAAAGAAATTGCTTAAAAATAAGAGAAGAATATTATTTTCTATAAATAAAGTAACAAAGGTTAGGCCGAATCTAAATAAAAAGAAAGAAAGCGGTTTCTATAAAAGTTTTTTTATGGTTTAGGGAAGGCTTCTATGAAAGTATGAGAATTTTTTTTTTAATTGTGCATTATTAATAATGGTAGATAAAAAAGATTTTCCATCCGTTACATTTTTAAGGATATATTTTGTTCTGAAAATAAATAAATTTTTAGATAAAAAATTAAGAAAAACAATTTTTTATTGAATAAAAAATGAAATGCTATAATTTATCTATAGATTTCTCATTCTCGATCCATCTAAAACTTAAAAAAAGTTAGTCATTAACTGTAATTTTTTAATCAAAATTTGAACACACGTATTCTGTTAAAATTAAAAATTTGTAAAATATTCCTTCCCATATATAGTATTATATATATGAGGAATTTTCTTTAAAAAAATTAAAACCTTTTATTAGTTTGTAAATTATTTTAAATGACTTTGTCTTAGAAAAATATTGTTTTCACGTGAAGACAAAGAGTGTTTAAATAACATTAAAATGAAGCAAAGAAAAATTATTTAATAAATATCTAAATGAGTATATGATTGTATAAGATTTTTTTTTTATCATACTACTAAAAATTTCATATTACATAAGATTTTTCTTACAAATTTATTAAAAATATTTGTAAGAAAATAGTTTTTTTCTTTTATTTTTTCTAAGAATCTTAATTAGAAATATTGTATATCATGGAGGCATTTTTAAAAAAAATTAATGTTTATGTGTACATAAACACTCATAATGATATTATTCTTTATATAGAAGAATATATTCAGCTTATACATAAAGTCTTATGCTTAAACCAATTAACCTATACTATTCATATACCTAAGCATATTATGTTATTCTAGATGGGTTCGGAGATTTTACATATAATGTATTTATATTTAACATGTACATATAAATAAACACTAATGTCACTTTTTAAGTTAAACATATTATCTTAGTAGAAAGGAAACTGATGTAATAACTGTGAAATTTTTTAGAAGAGATATTAAACATTTATTACATTGTATATTAATCAATGTAATATATAATATGGACTAATATTTAATGAATATTTTGTATAGTTAATTGAAGAGAATTTTGAATACGAGGAAGGACAAAAGTGACCGTCGGAGAGATCTTACCATAAAGTTATTCGATTGCCAAACAAAAAAAAAAAAGCTTTATAGAATATAACTTATATTTTCAAGGCTTAAATATATTTTTTTTATTAATTTTAAAAAAATAGAATTAATAATTTTGTCTTAATTTAGTTCTTAAATTTTATAAATATATTAATCTAGTTCTTTTAACTAAAATTTGTTAAGTTTATTTTATATTTTAAATGTGTTTCATGATAAGATTTGAGTTGTTTATATTATTTAACACATTTTCGTTTTAATATTAGCTGAGAAACATATTTGAAAAGTGTTTGAAACATCAATTAAATTTAATAAAATTTGGTTATAAGAACTAAATTTACGAATTTCTAAGGTTGATGGACTAACATGGATCCATATAAAAACAAAATATGGATCAAAGTTTTAGAGAGCGACTAATTCCAATTTTGATTGAAATATAAGAGACCAAAAACATATTTAATTTATATTTTCTAAAATTTTAAAATTATTAAAATATGTTTTGGGTGTAAGGTCAAATGTCCACTTAAACCATTTGCAAGCTCTCTAAATCTTCACTCTTGTTGTCTTTCCGGTGCTCATGTTTCTCAACCAATTGGGATATTTGTTAAAGGTGTTCTGATGCTAAAGTCAACGAGGATTGATCGGTCAAAGAAATAAATGCTATAATTAATTCGAGACAAAAATTCTAACAACCATATCTTTAACCTGTATTTATATTTTTTCTCATGAATGTGTGATTAGGATCGGCCTAATTATGGTCCAATTGCTTTTAATATCAATTACTGACCTATCCACACTAATCAAGTGTTTAGATGATCAACACGAATGTAACCGAATGACTCGAGTCGTATAATTTGTACAAAGGACTATGATGAAATTCTATGAACATTTTCCAACAAAGACACCGCTCAACACAACTTTCTTGGAAGTAATCTCATACAACTGATAGCTGAACGTTCAATCGCATATAAAAATCTTCAGAATAATCTCATACAATCTTTCAATTAACCGGACCATACAGTAGAAAATACATATTATAAATCCTTTAGCCACATATAGTTTAAGCATCTTCCAATTTGATAACTATCATTTATTCGCGTATTAAACCATGATTATAATGTAATGACTATGATAAAGTATAATAGTTGTTTATTTGTAGTTAATTTTAAAATTTGTTATTGATTTTCATGACTTAAAGAAAACAAGCTTTTGTGCCTAACTAATAAGAAAGAGACACGTAAAGTATAGCATATAACATATAAATTCCTTATTTATTTAGTTGTGGTTGGTTTCATAGAGTCATAGAGTGCTTGAACGCATTATATATATGGAGCACGACATAGCCCAACTCCAAGATGATTGAAGACTGATGAACAACATAGGAGAACCCAAGTAGTTGTTCCTGTGAGTTTGTTTTTGTTGTGAAAAGCGACATCGTTTAGTTTGAGAGAAAAGCACGATGGAGAGGGGTAAGAACGCGTCATGTCCGGCACCGATGAGGGCGGAGTCGAACGGAGGGTTCCAACATGAAAACCCTATGGATTATGCGCTTCCTCTGTTAATACTCCAGATATGTTTGGTCGTTGCTTTTACTAGATTTCTAGCATTCCTCTTCAGACCACTCAGACAACCCAGAGTCATTGCTGAAATCATCGTAAGTTTTTCTTTCCCAACCATTCTTACAAAACCACTCATAATGTATTTCGTCAACCATGTAACTGTAATGCACATGCCAATACTGTTTTGCTCCGCTCCACCAACCTACCTACGCTAGCTGCCTAACAAAACTTAAACTATGTAAATCTTGTAATAAGAACTCCTTTTAATATTTTACTTTTTTTTTTTGTGTATTTCATAAGTTTATCTCTAATAATAAAAACAATATAAATCAAATAATCATAATATAAATATTAACTATAACAAAAAAAACACTTTAGACAACAACATAAAATTGTGATATAAACTATACAAACTGTGGTTTAAAGATTAGACCATAATTTTTTAGGTGTACTATAGATGACTGTAATTATAGATAATAGACAACAGTTTTTAATATGACAATATTTTTAAAATCGTTGCTTAAAATTCTCACAATAGACAACAGTTTTGCATGTTGATTTTAGATTTTACCTATGTTTTTAGACCATATTTTTAATGGTTTTCTCCACATAGTTTAAAGCAACAGTTATATAATCATGGACTTTTAAGATATTTATATAACATTTATAAAAATATTGTTTATTATATGTTTATGCTACATTTATTTAGTCATTGTCTATTTTAATATGGTCTAAACTACAAATTGTTGTAGTGTTTTAAATTAAATTTTTAATGAATAAAAAAAATATAAAATAAATTATGTTCTAATATATTATATATATATATATATATATATATATAATTAAACAATACTAAAAGTAGACAAGAAATAAGATTTAAATATTTAAAAAACATTAAATATGTTTTTCGTTTCTAAATTATTATAAGAAATTATATTTTCGTTAAAAAATATTGTATTAATTTAACAAACATATGAAAATGTAGAATATAGACCAAATGTTTAAATTTATTATTTTCCTAAATCAAATAGAGTATTATTATAATTATTTTATATTGTTATGAGTATATTTTGTCTAGTCATAATATCACTGTGCATCTTGAATTTTGTTAAAAAATAAAGAACAATGGTGTTTTGAAACCAGAATCTTTTTTATTTCCATTTTACACTGTAATTTCCTTTCTTTCTTTTTTTAAATATAAAAGTTAATTTTTATGAAGATCACTTTATTCTTATAAAAGGTTGTCAAAGTATCAAATAATTTTTTTCTTTTATAAAAAAAATGATAGATAAAAATACACTTCCATTTTATCTATACTTATTATATACTTTTTTTAATCTATCTCTATATACTTATCAAATTGTGTAACCTACATAAATCTATAATTTTTACTCTCTCCACATGTGTACATCGAGTTTGTACTTTCTAGTTTTCATAAATATTTTTCATAAAAGGAACTTGTAGTTAATAAAGAAAGGATTATTTATAGAAAGTGGAAAAATGTTGGGTACACCAACTTAAATAGCAATGTTGTTGCGAATTGTAGGGAGGAATACTACTTGGGCCATCAGCAATTGGACGAAACGAGAAGTTTTTGAATGCGGTTTTTCCAGAGAAAAGCATCACAGTTCTTGAAACACTGGCCAACATAGGTCTTCTGTTCTTTTTGTTTCTCGTGGGGCTTGAGCTTGACATGCGTGCAATTCGACGAACTGGTCGTAAGGCCCTTGGCATTGCCATCTGTGGGATCATTATCCCTTTTCTTCTCGGAATTGCCACTTCCATTGCTCTTCGAGCCACTATATCCAAAGGTGCTGACCTCTTTCCTTTTATACTCTTCATGGGTGTTGCTCTCTCCATCACCGCCTTCCCTGTCCTCGCGAGGATCCTGGCTGAGCTTAAACTCCTCACCACTGACGTTGGTCGCATTGCAATGTCTGCTGCTGCTGTCAATGATGTTGCAGCTTGGATTCTTCTTGCTCTTGCCATAGCCCTCTCTGCTTCAGATCCATCCCCGTTTGTTCCTCTTTGGGTATTGCTCTGTGGTGTTGCTTTTGTCATCTTTGTTGTCTTTGCCATTAGGCCGTTGCTTGTGGCTATGGCTAACCGTTCCCTGGAGGGTGAGCCGGTGAAGGAGGTGTACATATGCATCACATTGACTCTGGTTTTGGTCTGTAGTTTTGTCACTGATACTATTGGAATCCATTCCCTCTTTGGGGCTTTTGCGGTTGGTACTATTATACCCAAAGAAGGTTCCTTCTCTAGGGTGTTGACTGAGAGGATAGAAGACCTGGTATCTGGCCTTTTCATGCCACTGTATTTTGTCTCCAGTGGCTTGAAGACTGATGTGGCAACAATTAAAGGAGGTCTTTCTTGGGCAATGCTAATGCTTGTTATATTCAATGCTTGCTTCGGGAAGATTATTGGTACTACTGTTGTTTCCTTATTGTGTAAGGTGCCTTCCACAGAAGCCCTGGCTCTTGGATTCCTCATGAACACAAAAGGCTTGGTAGAACTCATTGTTCTCAACATTGGGAAGGACCGTAAGGTATCATCATCTTGAAATCTTGGAAACTCACCCTTATGAAAAGAACCAAAACACTGGAATATTATTCTCTATGTGGAAGGCATCCATGCTACCTAGTTACATGTATTGTCATTTGCTCTCATATTTTTTATGAATCATTCTTTGTGCGATGCAGGTGTTGAATGACCAAGCATTTGCCATTTGTGTTGTCATGGCATTGTTTTCTACCTTCATCTCCACCCCAATGGTGATGGTTGTATATAAACCAGCTCGTAGAGGAGCACCTTACAAGCGCAAAACAATTCAACGAGATCCCGACACTGAGCTTCGAATGCTAGCTTGCTTCCACAACACCCACAACATTCCCTCGCTAATCAATCTAATAGAGTGTTCCCGTGGAACCGAAAGGAAAGGAAAGCTTTGTATATACACAATGCATTTGATGGAGCTCTCAGAGCGATCTTCGGCAATCACAATGGTTCACATGGCACGCAAGAACGGGATGCCCTTTTGGAACAAAAAGCGGAATGGCAAAGATCAAATGATCATAGCTTTTCAGGATTATGAGAAACTGAGTGGTGTCAGTGTCCGCCCCATGACAGTCATTTCTGGTCTGAATAGCATCCATGAGGATATCTGTACTACTGCTCACAGAAAGCGTGCAGCCATGATCATCCTTCCATTCCACAAACAGCAACGTGTGGATGGAACGATGGAGTCAGTGGGACATTCATTCCAAGAGATGAATCAACTTGTGCTATGCCATGCTCCTTGCTCGGTGGGGATTTTTGTTGATCGAGGTCTGGGAGGGACAAGCCAAGTTCAAGCTAGTGATGTGTCTTATGAGATAGTGGTACCTTTCTTTGGAGGGCATGATGATCGTGAAGCCCTTTGTTATGGAATGAGAATGGGTGAGCACCCTGGAATTTTTGTAAATGTGTATAAGTTTGTAACTCCAGCAGGGACATCATTGGTTGGGGAGTCATCAAACAAAAATACGAAAGCAATGGATGTGATTGACGGCAACGATTATGATGATAAGAAAGAGGATGATGAATTGTGGAACGAGTTTTTAAGTGCATGCAACAGGAGCAGCCAAGAGACAATGAAGTATGAGGAAAAGGTAGTAGAAAGCAAAGGAGATATTGAGATAGCATTGAAGGAAATGAATAGATGCAACCTTATAGTGGTTGGTAGAATGCCATCAGTGGCAGCTTTGGGTAGCATAAGTGATTGTCCAGAGCTTGGACCTGTGGGAAGCTTTGTTGCTTCTTCAGATTTTTCCACCGTTACGTCTGTTATGGTAATTCAGCAGTACAATCCATCAACTGACATTCATCCGTTTGTGAGGGAGGAATCTGATTTACCAGATATTGCAGATGCGCCAAGGGGTTAATATGGTATTAAAGTTATACTTCTGAACTTATTATCTGTTACAAACGAGTTAGATGCTCGTATATCAGAGAACTTATGCTTATAATTGATTTTATAAAAGTGTTTATCATTTTAGATTAACGATTTTTTAATGTTTTACTGTAGCAAAAGTAACAAAATCGTGGTTTTGGAGTATTCGGCAGGACAGAAAAAAAAATGGTACAATGAGAGATAATAATAGAATATTTCTAGTTATGTGAGCATTTATTTAGAAATACTACTTTAAGTTATTTTTACTTTGCATAATAATATTTTGACTACTAAATTTTGACAACTTTTTTTTATAATAATATGTGTCATTTTCTAAGTGGTTTTGGAATATTGAGAATGAAAAAATGAAAAAATAAAAAACCATTTAAAAAATGTTACCTAAAATTGTAAGAGAAAGTTGTCAAAATTTAATAATCAAAAAATCATTTTCGTTATATTTTATCATTAAACTTCTTTATTTATATTTATATGGCTCTTAAAAAAGATACTTCATTATTCATACTCATCCGCGTCTTTCATCCTAATTTTTAAGTAATCTATTGTATTATATGTTAATAACACATGGAAGTTGATTAAGTTAATATGTATAAAAAGAACAAATATATATTTTTAGTTTTTAAGTATTACGCAAAATTAGAAATAATTTCTAGTTGAAATTTATATATTGTTTAATTTTTTACTTTTAAAAATATTGATTTTTATTTTTATTTTTTTAACTACTTTAAAATTTGTCCTACATGATGTGTCATGCATTATTTAACTTTTTTATAAAATAAAATATTTGCGTTCCAGGTTCAACATATAGAAGTGTAAAAAAGAATAATTCAATTCGACCACAACCTTTCTATTATTATATATTATATATTAATATTATTATTATATAATTCGGTATACACTTCCAAATAAGATAATATATACTGGATTGATTAATCTGAAAATTTAGTTACGGATTAAACAATTCGCAATGCATGAGCATATTTAAGAGTGTATACAAGTTCAGGATTTTTAATATATTTTATTTAGGGATACGATGGGATAAAACATTTGATGGGATGCAGGATAAAACATTTTATTGGATAAGATGGTATAATTAATTTTTTATATGAAGAAAACGATGGTATAATTTTTACGTATGTTTTCACCCTTTCATTGCGATGGATGCTTGACTTCAACATCGAATACAACATTTTACTATGATAAAATCTATGAATTAAAAATTTTCAGCTAATTACTGATTAATTTTTTGTGGATATGGAAGGGCATTAGATGGGCTTGGGCTTTGCATAGGTGGATTATCATGGGCCGGAGGCGAGGAAGGATGGGACAGTGACAAGAGGAAAATGGCTATGTTAATGTCCAGAAATTCACTTATGCTGAACCCGTCGGAGTTTCCTATACATTACGTTAGTTAAGATATAGATAGAAATTGAAAACTATGAATATGATAATTATGTTAAGTTATTTGAAAACATATCTATTTATGTGACAACTTCACTTAATGTATTTGGTTAATTTAATTCAAATTTTAAGTTAAATTAAAATAAATTTAAATCAAGTTTAACGTTGGATAATATTCTAAATCTTATGTTTGGTTTGGAAAGATCTTTCATAAAAGATTTGAAACTAAACTGAAACGTGATTATCTATATTTTGGCACATTCTGATTCTTAAATTAATTATAAGTTACAATAATTTATTAAAATTAGTATAGTTTATTAAAACTATATATAAATTATAAGTTAAAATTATTATAGCTTATTTTAATCTTCTATCAGCATAAAATATTTATTAGGAGTGACAATCCAGGCCGGTCCAGCCTGTTTAGGCTCGTTCCGTACTTAGCCTAAAAAATGTGGGTAAGGCTCGTCAGCGTTGAAAATATGGATGAAAAATATGACCCATCCCACATAAGTTCTGATCAGCAGATTTACAGGCTCACCTTTTTTTCTTTTAATTTCTTATAATATTTAACAAATTGAAAAATTTTAACTAATTTACAAAATTAAGCAAAAACTTTAGAGAGTTGAATGATAAATTGATAATTCAAAATTTTCATCATATTCATATTTGTACTTTGAAATACATGATGTATTCTTCAAATTTTAGAACATCCAAAAATACATAGCACTTATCTTTTCTACTCATACAATAATTTGGAACTTTCTTACATAATCTCAGAAGAAAGTAACCAATATATATAAATGTAAATTTATTTATTTTATGCGGTTTGGGGGTCAACTCGCATATGCTACGGGCTATACAAGCTGGACTTTTGTAGGCCAACGAACTCAATATCTCTGTCTACTACACGTTTTTTGATGAACCTACAAGTCGACATGTCGAACCAAGTCCACATTACTACCCCTAATGTTTATCAAATTATCGTAATTAGTGTTATTTCATTTCTTTTCTATTGATGATAGAATATATTCGTCTAAACTATCTCAATTTACTTAATATTTAATCTCAACTTTGAAAATTGTATTTTCATAGAAGCAATGCTTATGAGCATTTTAGGTTATTATGCACTAAATTTATGTAAATAGTAAAAAATCAAATATTTATGCAATTGAGTATTTAATTACGTATTTCCATATTCACGCATGAAATAGGTTCCATCATGAAACATGAAATATTTTTTTATTTTTTAAAAATTGAAAAAATGTTATAACATAAAAATCTTCCAAGTGTTCTAACGAGTGAGATTTTTCTCATTTTAATTTTAGTTGTGCAAGTTTTGTATTTGTGCGGTCTTTTGGTTGTATTCATTATTTTTTTACAAATGTTTAACATACTTTATTTATATGATACTAATTTTACAAATAATATAATGATGATCAGAACAATCTAACCGGTGGTTGATGCGGAAGTTTACATAAAATGTTATTTAAAAAAAAATATTATGACTCTTATTTTTTTATTTTTATTTTTAAATTTTTTTATATGATATATTTTTTATATGATTTAGTACGTGTCATTAATTAATTATTATTATTATTTTAAATAATTAATAGTCTATATTAAATTACATTAAAGAATAAATAGTCAAAATATAATTTTTATTTTGTGAAAGGAAACTATATCGCACATAACATAATTGAGTGACCAAAATTATATATACACATAGAAAGGATATTAAGTTATTCCTAAAAAGAACTAGAAAAATATTTCTCATTCTTATATTAAAATTTAATGGTTTTAGTAAAATGTTAATATTGCGGAAATCTTTTACAATCTAGTATCTCTCATTAATAAAAAAAAAAAAGTGTTTAAGATAAATACAAATAATTTCATACTTATGTATGTGCATTTATTAATATACATTAACAATCTTAAATTTTAATACAGTAAATATTAAACTGCAACAAAAAAAATAAATGCTAATAAATATATAATAATGATAGCATTAAAAATTTATACATATGAATTAGTAAACATATATTTGATATTAATAAATATATTAATTTTTTTCTTTGTCAACAAAAATATATATTTTAACTTTTTATTAAAATTAAATAATAATTCAATATTATAAAATAAAATAAAAGCCATAACTTACACACTTTAATTTTATAATATCTTTATTGTATTGTATTCTTTCTTTATTTTTTCCTTTAGAAAGAAAGAGTGGGTATAGAATGATGGATTTGAATGAAAATTACTTTAAATTAGTCTCGCAAGTCCATATTGAAATTACTCGTACATTCATTTAAATGAAAATTAGTTTTAGTATTATCAGTACGTTAATAAGAGAAGTGAGAAGAAAGAAATGAAGATAGCAGACTGAAACTTTTAGCTGATTATTATGATAAAGTACATGTGATTAATTTGGCCATGGGTACATGAATTCCCAGAAACCCGTTTGTCCATTGAAGCCATAAATGCCTTCAGCAGATAGGAGCCATGAACATCCGACACCATCACATCGTACTCTGTCCCTGCCGAAGGAATAAGCATTAAAATGATAGTCCTTAACCTTTTCCCACCCCACATCACAGAAAAACAGTGTTGTTCCAAAAACATTGTCTGAGAAGTCCCACCCAAACTCTTTCCCGTTTTCTATGTTTTGTTGTCCCAGATCATTGTCCTTGGACTGGCAATGCAGAGTGATGTTGTTTCCAGCTCCAAGCCTGTTCTTGATGCTCACATGTTTCCTACTTTCAACAACACTGCTACACAATCCTATTACCACCACCAGGATCACAACATGCTCTTTTCTTATCTTAGCTAACCCACCCATAACAGGATTTTAAGTAACATTAAACATGTATAGCCACTTCAACAGCAACATCATATATAGGCATTGGTTTTGCTGTGCATGTTCCTGAATTTCCAAGGGAACTTGTTTTTCTCTTTCTTTCTTTATTATTTCCTCTTTAGCTGTCGCCACCATTTACTTGGATTAATAATCTTTTAAATGTCCTGCTCATTTATCGCATAACATCTAATTGTTAAAATAAGTGCGAGTCTAAGTCTTATATTGATTAGAAATAGGAATGTCAAAACGGATCGGCTCGGCCCGTATTTTACCCATTATAAACGGGTCGGGCCAGGCTGGCCCGTAAGTGAAAAACGAGTTTGTTTATTCAATCCGACCCTCGTACTGGCGAGTTGGCATGTGAGCCATCTTTGACTCTTTTCTTTTTTTAAATTGGAGGTCCAAAAATCTGTCTTATTTTTTATCAAATCATTTTTTTTCATAAATTATTTGTGTTAACAATGTTGATTTTAATTAATGTAATACATGCTTTTACATATGAAAATGTTTACCGCAAAAACAAAAAAAACTTGAAAATAGTTCTACCCAATATTTAGTGTAGGAAAAATATTACAATCATTTAATAAATATGTAAAACTTAAGAAGATTCATACCTGCAAAAGCAAAAAGCAAAACAAAACAAAACTTTTGTTATGATTGTTGGTTAGTGTAAATAAAATACCAAAAAACTTATACTTGAAGTGAATGTTGTAGTTGTGTACATATATAACTCCAAATGAAACGTGTTCCTAAATTTAATTGGCATAAATGAATATCTATGACATTTTTTGCACTTTATCATAAGATGTTCTTTCTCAGTTTGAACCACATGTTACATGTGCACTTTTTTTTTTTAACTTAGAAGGCTCGTGGGTTGACCTGTCGGGTTGACGGGCCGGGTTGGTACGGGTTGACGGGTTCTGTTTTCTAACCCGACCCACTTTTTATTGGCGGGCCAATGGGTCGGTCCGTCGGTCCTGATCCATTTTGACACCCCTAATTAAAAATGAGAAAGTAGAGCGCTATATTAAAATCAAGATCTATAAACCCATTGGCTTAAGATTTTGGATTGAGAGTGATATCAATTCCTTACGTGATTGGGTTCAGATCTCATTGATGTTTATTTTCCCCCGATGAAACCTCCTCTTTAAAAAACTAACACTAATAATTTTAAATAATTTTCAAATTATTTTGTTTAATACTCATTTTTATAAGTGCTTTTTTAAAGTTTTTTTTAGATATAACAGAAAGTGTAATAACTTTTTTATGGATTTTTTTTATTTTACTCTTTTCATTTCTAATATATATATATATATATATATATATATATATATAAACTAATTAAATGTTAAGTGAGGAGTTGAAGTATAAAAGACACAAAAATTAATTGATTTTATCTTAAATTCTGAAAATAACAATTAAATATAAACAAAAATATTTCAAGAAAGCTCTCTGTTGAAGGGAGTGATTTGATGGATTTTGAAAGATTTGAAGATAAAGATTTTGTTATTTAATTTAAAAATTTTGAAAATAAAAGTGATAAAATTTAAATGTTAAGTTTGTGAAAGATTGGTTAGATGTAATAAAATTATTTTTTTTAATAGATTAAAGTAAAATTATTATTTTGTCTTTATTAGTTAAAATTATATTATTATCTTTTTATTATTTGTCAAAATTTTAAAACACTCCAACAAAAAATAATAGATTTCAAGGATGGGGAATCGGTTCCCTCCAATCCAAAATTGATCCCTCCAACAGTGCATTCATGCATGTTTTAGTGACACTCCAAGATTATTCTCATTAAACTTTACCTTTACAATCTTTTTCCTCATAGGCTATTAGGCTCCCACATGACACGCAGACTCAAACTCCTCCAATTCTAAGAGATATCATCTCTTTATTGGAATCACTACTATTTGAGAGTTAAAATAATGTACTCAAAATTTATATATTTAATTATTTTATTAACACAATAAAAACGTATACATAATTTAGTATAATTATAACTACAAAAAAAATTACTCATATATAAAGGATTGTCTTTCTTTCCTTTACATTCTTTAATTCATCAATAATTCAATCCAAATAATTAATATTAAACTTCTCACCTTAATTCGTTATCTTAAGAAAGGTTCTTCTAATTAAATAATATGATCATTTGGGTCATATTTCGTAACAGTGGTAGATCTTGACCAACAATTTTGGAAAAGCCAAAATAATATATTCGAAATTTATATATTTAATTATCTTACTAACACAATAAAAATAAATACATAATTTAGTTTAACTATAACTACAAAAGAAATTACTCATATATAAAGGATTGTCTTTACATTTTTTAATTCATCAATAATTCATTTTCTACTATAATTTTCATATTACAGGAGACTTTTCTTGCAAATTTGTTCAAAAAAATTGTAAGAAAAAACTTTTTTCTGCCATATTTTCTAAAAATCTTAACTAACAGGTAATTTCTTCGTGGGTAATCATTTTCTACAAAATTATAAAATTTGTAAATATTTCCTGCAAAATTTGTTGCGAAAATTGTTTTATACAAAATATTTTGAAAAAAAAAAATTGGTAACAATTTCTTACAAAAAAAAATTTCACAACAAAATTTGTAAGTATTTCCTACGAAAAAAAATCAAAACAAAATTGGTAGGAAATATGAGTTTTCTTAGTAATGATTCCAAATAATTAATATTAAACTCCTCACCTGTAATTCATCACCTTATGAAAGGGTTACCTAATTAAACAATATGATCATTTGTCTCATGTTTCGGAATACATAAATAAGTTGAATTTGTCTTATTTTCATCGTCACGGATAGCTTTATTTTTATCACTTTTAAGAAATAAATATATTCTTTTATTCTTCATCAATAATACTAACTATTAAACCAATGTTTCTGTATCATGTGAGATAAGAGAAATAGTTTTTTTTTTCTTCACAAATGGAATAGAACAAATAAGAAATGAAAACAAAATAACGAGTTTTAATCTTCTTTTTTTCGAAACAAAAAGAAAACATGTGAGTATGTGAGATAAATATAATTTGTGAAAAACTTAAAAACACAATAAAAAAATAAGAAATATCTTACGAAATATTTTTATTCTTCGTTATATTTGATTTTATGTTTTATTATTTATTAACATTAAATGTTATGTTTTATAAATAAATGCAACATCCCTGATTTAACTTCTACTAATTCTAATATATATTAATATAATTTTAAAAAAATTAAAAAATACCTAATATATATATAATATAATATAATATAAAAAAATTAAAAATTTTGGGGCCATAGCCATCCCTATCTCTAAGAAGCTCTGTCATGCGCCATTGAGTTTAGCTTTAAAATGAAATCGGTGAAAAGAAACACAACATTAAAAATGAGTGCAATATTTTTAATACAAGTTTTATGATTCTAAATGTAAAGTGTTTGCATCAAACATATAAACTCTCATTAGCAAAAATCAATGATAACTAATAGACTTTAATTTTTAGTTTTAGTTTCATGCTCCAAATGATCCAATGAATTATTTATGGGAATTTTCTAATATCCAGTATGTTTAATGTTCAAAGTGGTGTTACGTATAAATTTGGAAGGAAGATAGAAAATATGTGGTTGAATAAGGTTTCGGATTGTTCAAGTTTAGGATGTGATGAGTGAAGCGTGGAGTGTGAATAATTAATGTTGACTTACTTTAATTATGTGGAATAAATATACGGTTGGAATCTAGAAGAACCGATAAAATACAAAAACGGAAATATTTTTCATATTGCATGCAAATCTTCTGAACTAAAATAAAGTTATCATGAAAGAAAGTTTAATTTACTGTATGAAAATGGATAAATCCAAAGTATCTAGTTTACGTAAATTTCTCATATAATTATTTCATTATTAAAAATAGAGAGTTTCAAAATTTGAAAATAAAAGAGACATAAATTAAAAATATTTGAATCAGAATAAATATATATAATGGTAAAAATAAAAGTGAATTCAAATAAATAAATAGATGTTGTTGATATCAAAAGATTTATAATATCTTTATGTTTTCAAGTGTGATGTTAGACGCTTAGGTAAAGAGGCTGAAGAAAAGACAAATTAGTGTTGTTTTGAGTTGATATCTTGTCCACTTAAGTGACATGATATCATGAAATCATCAAAACTTTCTCAGTTGATAAGAAAGAGATAAATCAAATAACAATTATTTATGTGATTAATTATATAGAGATGGTGATATATGACTAACAATAATATAATAACATGATATGTATATGATGGATACAATAAAGGGATCTTATTGGTCAGATAAATACATACATAATATGTATACGTATGGTTTGGTTTAATTATTATTTTGATTTCGAACTTTGTTATTTTTAGGTTAAAATATTTTGTTGGTCCTCATTTTTGTACCAAAATTTTAATTTGGTCATCGTATTTGTATTTTTATTAGTCTTAGTTAGGTTCTCAATTTTGTAAATTAGTATCAATTAGGTCATTTCCGTTAGTGTAGAACTAATACTGTTAAGTAGGTGTCACGTGTCAGCTTCTCATTTTTTTTTTAAATATTTTTTTTTGAATTTTGAATTTTTGTTTAAAAAAATATTTATGTCACGTGTGACGTTTGTAGTGTGCCACGTGTCAATCTAATATGGTAACACGTGTCAAATTATCTCAATTTGGTCCTCATATTTGTTAATTTCATTTGATTTTAGTCCCAACTTTTTTTAAAAATTTTAAATTTTAGGCGCCCCAAATTTAGACCAAATTTTACTTTTATATAATGTTATGATTATTTTTATTAAAATTGATATTTTTATTAAATATTTTAATAATATTAATTGTATTTAATATTTAAATATTTAAATATATTTATTTTAATTTGTTATAAAAAAATTAAATTTTTACATTTGAATTTATAAAATTGTTATTTTTAAGCTAACTCTAAAATATCGTTGATATAGGATGTTATACAAATATTTCGAATATAAATTTATTAATCTATATATTTATAATTTTAAAATAAAATTTAAATAAAGTTTGATGTAAAATATAAGTTTAAATAAATTAAATATTGTTAAACATATGTAATAGAAATATCACTTGTAATAAAAGTATCATCATTACATTTATATAAAAATTAAATTTGGTCTAAATTTGGAGCACATGAAATTAATTTTTTTTTTAAAAATTTGGGACTGAAATCAAATCAAATTAACAAATATGAGGACCAAATTGAGATTCATATTTGACACGTGTCACCATATTAGATTGACATGTGGCACATTACAAACGTGACACGTGGCATAAATATTTTTTTAAACAAAAATTCAAAAAAAAAATTCAAAAATTCAAAAATTCAAAAAAAAAATAAAAAATAATCAAAAAAATGAGGAGCTGACACGTGGCACCTACTTAACGGTATTAGTTCTACACTAATGGAAAGGACTTGATACTAATTTACAAAATTGAGGACCTAATTGAGACTAATAAAAAATTAGGGGTGGCAATGCGGGCCGCCCCGCCCCGCATAAGGCCCGCACATTGCGGGCCGGCTGCCCCGTACATTTTATGCGGACCGCATACTCTAGCCCGCTCCGCATATACGTTGGCCCTCGGGTTTTTTTTTATTTTTTTTTTATGATAAAACTTTCAATGTTTATAATTTGGGAAACTTTAAGAAGTTCACAAAATTAAGTAAAGACTTTGGGGAATTAGATGATAAATTGATGATAAATTGATAATTCAACATTTTCATCATATTCATACTATGACATACACAATGTATTCTTTAAATTTTAGCACATTAAAAATTACATAATACTTGTCTTTTCCAGTTATACAAGAATTTAAAATGTTAATGCAAGAGTCCACAAAAGAAGTAATTAATATACACAAGTGCAAGTTTTTTAACCTTATTTTGGTACAAAAATAAGGACCAATAGAGTATTTTAACCTTATTTTTATTTAGTTTGGTTTCTTTATTTTTTATTTTTTATTCAAGTTCTTTTTTTGTTAAATTAATTAATTTTATAGTCTTCTCCATTAAATTTGTATAAAATTTTAATATTATTTTTATACATGTGTCAATTTGTAATTTTCTTTATATATGAGGTTCGTTGTTGTACCATGTGAAAGTGTTCGTATCATGTGTTTCTGTTAGTGTAATATGTTATTGCTAGTTACATATGATAGTAATACTTTTATGTGTCAGTCTAAGTGTCAATTGTTAGTATTTTGTATTTAACTTAATTTTATACTTATTTTTTTATTCAATTAAATTTAAATTTTGTTTAAAATCAACCAATGTTGTATATGCCCAAAATATGGGACTAACTAAATTTGTTCAGGTCAATGAGTATTAATTTACTTAAATATTAGTTGAATTCGGTTTAGTTACAAAAAAAATTAAAAAACTTGTTATATTTTATTGTAAAAAGACATTACTTATTTTATAAATTAGATTTAGGTAAACAAATTAAGTTAAAATATATTAATAATTTAGTTTAAATTTGACGTGAATATTTTTTCAGAGCAATTAAATTTATAAATAATATAACAAAGAAAAATACTATTTCTTTATTTTTTTCAAATATTAAAATTAAAAAATTAGAATAAGATTTTATTATCGCATAAGATAAGATGGACAAGGAACATTTTTATGATTTTTTTTTTAAATTACAAGCTTAAAATAAATATTTATTTTAAATTTAAATTAAAAAAATAGTTTCAATATTTAGATGATGTGATTTGATATATACATTTTAAAAAATTATTTTAACATGGATATATAACTTATAATTAAACTTAATTATTAATTTGATCTTATTTTGGACATGAAGAATATCGTTCAATTTAAAAAAAAATGAAACTTAATTAAGTCAAAAAGTAAATTTACGGACTAAATTTAATACATGTGATACTAATATTGACATCTATCATTGTCAGATGATGTTCATCTTGTCACTGTTACCTGACACTAACATTCACACATTAACTGTGTTATATCGTATGACATTGATCTTGACACATGACATTCATAAAAATGACGTTAATCTCGTTAATACAAATTATATAACAAAAATTATTAAATTGAATAATTTAACACAAAATGGAATTATATATATATATATATATATATATATATATATATATATATATATATATATATATATATATAAAAAAAAAAAAAAAATAAAAAAAAAAAAAAATAAAAAAAAAAAAAAA